>Ga0256845_1001788_pt1 | contig 16708 bp, 8 predicted proteins | sample RiftiametaG_FD_189101 | JGI IMG/M metagenome (GOLD analysis project Ga0256845, IMG submission 189101) | Tube worm associated microbial communities from hydrothermal vent at the East Pacific Rise, Pacific Ocean - Riftia | ecosystem: Host-associated > Annelida > Integument > Unclassified ...
CAGGCGCTCAATCGGAAAGAAGCGGATGCGTGATGGTGTCGTGCATTGCGGTTTTCTATACTATCATCGGCAGGCGCTCAATCGGAAAGAAGCGGATGCGTGATGGTGTCGTGCATTGCGGTTTTCTATACTATCATCGGCAGGCGCTCATCCGTCACCATTATTCCACACTGCATCTCTTTCGGTTTAACGCTCCGCTCTACGATGAAATAGTTTGATAAATATTTGTTTACTGTTTTTTATATGTTCCGATTAATTCACCGTATCCGATAATGTGCCCGTCTGCGTTATCTAAAAAATCATCCCGCCGTGCTGATGAATCTAAGTCAACCATGGTATCCAGTGCATATACCTTGAAAAAATAGCGATGTGTCCCCTTTGGCGGACATGGACCGTCGTACTCACTTTTCCGATATGAGTTTTCACCCTGTACCGCACCATTCGACATTGGTTCATCAGTCGGCAGCGATTTCGCAAGTGTTGTTGCATCCGGCGGAATATTAAAAACAACCCAATGAACAAACCCATCCGGATTTGGCGCATCCGGATCATCGCAAATTAACGCATAGCTCACAGCATTACTGACCGGTGTCCAGCTTATTTCCGGGGAATAATTCTCACCCTGACAGGTATATTCCGATGGAATAGGTTCGTTATGACCGAATGCCGCGGCACGTACAGTTATTGATTGAATCATTGTTTCTGCTCCTTGAGCGGTGTTTTCTGAACCGGTATTACCGGCAGGTGAGCTGCATCCCGTATGCATTAATAACAGAATGCAGCAGCTTGATATTAATGCGATTATTTTTATATTGTGCATAGCTGCCTCCCGAATATTTTCAGTATAACTGATTATTTTAAAAAATACAAGAAAACGTATATGGATTTTCCCTTTCTCTTTTCAGGCATATTATATGAAAACAACCGTTGTTATATTGCATATATACCGTAACGGTAAAATATTTCATTTTAAAAAAATCGCATCAAACGTTCCGGATAATTTTTTTAACGTATAGATATCCTTAAAATATAAAAAAGCGGAGCATTAGAAATGCTCCGCTTTGTATTTTCAGCTGTTTTCAATTGACGTCGTATTATTTGACGGCATCCGGTGTGGTAGTGTCTTTTGATCGTGCATTTCCCGGTGAAAGCAGATAAATGATTTCAGCAGAAAACCGTTCAAAGCTAATATGATTATTTGCATTGGCTAATAAGCGTCCTTTTATCTTGTCTCCGATATTAAGGGTAACGCCCATTCGCAAATTATTCAGCGTAGTCAATCGTCTGCTCTTAATATTATACTTGTTTTTAATTAATGGATTTGCCGTTGTTGCATTGTTTGCAGGATTATTATGATCAATTAATGAAGTGGTTTCATAAGTTGACATTTGGTCATAATAGGTCTTCGTGCGCGTATAGGTAATCTGAAACTGTGATCCGCAGAAAAAAGTAAGAATTTTTGAAACTGACCATTGCATACCAATCGGCAGCTGCATTACCATATTAAACTGCGAATATTTTATAGAATCAGTATCGCCGATAGAGGTTGTTTCAGTATTTGCATCACCGGGGTCAGTAAATATACCGTTATTATTATTATCGATTCTGTTATTTCGTAACCAAGTTTTTTCAACTTCAGCAGAATAACTGCGCATTGTTCCGGTTACCCGCGGATATACACCGACATTAACCGTCGGATCAAGCTGCCACTTCTTCTTCCAGCGAAGTCCCAGACCATAATTAATATCACTGCATTTATGTAAAATGTATTTAGTTGTTGTTTCATTATGCGTTATTATATTATTCGGTGCATTAGATTGATAAGTCTTTACTTCAGTATAGGTTGTATACGTATAATCCTTTTTATTCATGCGCATGCCAAATGTCGGAATAAGATATACCGTTCCGCCGCCGATAGAATTATTCTTTTGAAACTCAGCATCCAAATTACATGTAATATTAGGTAAATCGTCAGGACTAAAATTATTGATAACTGTTATGTCTGTATTATTTCCCGTTCTTTCTGTAATACCGGTATTTTTAACAATACTATTACCTAGGAAAAAATTTGTAACGTTTCTAACATATTTATCACTTTCTGCAAATCCGTTTTCTTTCCGCAGTGTTAAATTCATTTGCGGTATAAGATCGCCGGCTGTCCATGCATATTCACCCTGCAGAGTAATATCATCATGCATGAGTGTAGTATGTTCAAAAGCCGCACTAGTACGATATGTTGCCGTTTTATTCATTTTATTAATATTTTGTCGATAATTAATACGATCAACTGTATCTCGTGCCCATAAAACATCAAGAAACCATCCTCTGCCGTTCCCTAAATCCCTCGCATACCCGAAACCATATTGACTGTCATCTCTGGAATCTTTATAATTAGTAAATGAGGTAGTATTAAGCTCGGCAGGCTGATTAAGCGGGTCAGTATTCCGATCATTTTTGTTATTTTGACTATTCGGGGCAATATAAAAATTAATTGCACGTCCGGGAGTATATACATAGGCTCCGCGCATCCTATTCCCCCACGTATAGGCGCCAATTCCAAGAATACACATACGCTGATCTAAAATACCAATGTTTTCCGCCCGCATTGTGTAATCCAGATAATCCTGATATACACCATACGAACCGGACTGCATCAGTGAATTACCGAGCAATTGTGCTGCCGCAAATGCTGCGACCGGTATGGTCAGCAATAAAAGAAATACCAGTACCTTTTTCATTTGTTTTTCTCCTTAATTTTTTGGTATACACCATAATGATGCATACTGTTATACACAATACTTACGTATTGTAAACTATCTTCAGGAATATAATCATAAAATAATAAAATATTCAAGCAGTTTTTATCTGTATCTCATACCGAATAATGGTTATGACTTAATATGTGCTTCCAATCGCTGCATCCGACGGCGAATTTCAACACTATGATAGTATGTCGGATCATGAACAAGTAAATCGCGATATACTGTATAGGCAGTCTTTTGATCGGATAATTCAGTTTCATAAAGAAAGCCTTTCAGCTCGCGGGCACGGCTGCTTAAAACGGTAATGGGAGAACGGTGAATGACACGGTTGAGATTGGAGAGCGTTAAGGGAATATTACCGATAGTATGGCAGGTTTGCGCCGCAAGCAACGACGCAATTGCATCAATAGCCGGTGAATCACCGGAACGTAAATCATTGATCAACCGTAATGCTTTATCATGATTATTTTTTCGCTGTGCCTGGATAATATCAGCAAATCTGCGTATTCGTGTTGTATCGCCATCAGCCGGTAAAATATTTTGAATCATTACCAGCCGCATAAGCGCATCATTTGCCGCATCACTCTCCGCATTATTATCAGCTGCAGCACGGTATGCTTGAGCGGCATTTGAAATATCTAATTGCTGAAGATAGATTTCACCACGTAAAAATACTCCATACCCGCGCGTATGCGGATTTTTCGCAATCGCTTTTACCGTTTGCAGGGCTTCATGCCAGTTTTCCCGACATATATACAGTTCCGCAATTTTCGGTTGTGCATTCGGATACACGGGCGCTGCTTTTTTATATGCCGTCAGTGCGGCTTCATAATCACCGTGCTGCTGCAGCGCATACCCCAGCAAATAGCGTGCGTGAGCATTATTCGGCTCTGCTTCAAGAACCGTATTGAGCAGAGTAATTGCTTTCGTATAGGATCTTTGTTTAAGATATACTCCGGCAAGGGCACTACGGGCATGATGTGCAAAATAAATAATTTTAGGTGCTGCAATAACGATACGATACAGTATAGCGGCTTCTTTCAATGCACCGGCGGAAGAGAGTTTATCACCGCAGGCAATGATAAATCCGTCAGTTATTGAATCACGGTCTTTATAGTCACTTATTAATGCAGCTGCTTTCGCATAATCAGCACGCTGCTGCAATAATGAAAATAAAATATCAATCAATTCAAGTGTACTCTCATCTGCTGATGCTGCAAGAGCTGTTGTCAGTTTCTTCTCAACAAGTGCATATTGATCATAATCATGCGCAAGCGTAAGAATTTTCTTATGCATTTTCTGATCATTATTTTCACGCAGTGCACGAATGTATTCGTTTAATAAATCATCATAACGACCAAGCACTTCATATAATTGCTGCAAATTACGATCATATTGTGTTGTAGAGAATTTTTTTCTTCCGACAAGGTATACTTGTATTGCTTCATCGTAAAAACCGTATTGACGATATAATTCGGCAAGTTGTGCATATGCCGTTGGTGTTTCATTGTTTTTTAAAAAAGACTGCCATATTTCAAGCGCTTTATCTTTCTGCCCGGCATGTGCATACACACCACCCTGAAGAAACAGATCATCCGTATTGCCGGTATCAGCATATGCGGTTTTATAATCAGCGGCAGCATATTCAATCATTCCGGCCTGCGCATATACACCTGCGCGAATACGATAATACCATGCGGTATTACGCTGCTGCTTTGCTGCATCAATATACGATGATATAAACCGGATTGCATCATTGGTCTTGCCGGTATGCAGCAGCAATTCAATTTTACCGTTGATATACCAGTCTTTATCACTGAATGATGCATCAAAAGCAGAAAAAGCCTTAAGTGCTTGTTCATAATGTCCCTGTTGCCGCAGTATGGTTACTTGCTCATTAATAAGTGAATACGTGCCGGGATGATGTGAAAGTCCTTCGTCAATATATACCAGTGCCTGTTTACTATCACCATTTTGTTTGTACTGCTTTGCCGCTTGAATATAACTGTCACGCCCCTGCGCTGAGTCCGGAGATTGCTGTATGGTGCGAAGATAATACGGCAATGACTGTTGTGTATGACCTGAAAAGCGCAATGATTCCGCAAGCTGAAAACACGTTATCGTCGGATTCTTCAGATTCGGGTCATCAATAATCTGAAGATAGAGTTCTGCCGCTTTGTCATACGCATGCTGTTGATATGCCCGCTGAGCTTTTTTTTCAATCTCATGGGTCAGTGATTGTGCTGCAGCAATAGAAGCCGTACAGAATAGTAGTATCAATACTGTTGTCATTCGCATAGGCATAACTATATCACATATTCCGATGTTTTGTATACGCTTTTAGATATAGTTTTAAACAAATAATACGCATGGCAGCTCTTTGTAATCCTCCTGCAATACTATTATATCCTTATAAACTTCATGTATTACCGATTTATCAACAGCTATCGGCATTACGATACGAACCGCTGCATTAAAAAGAGACATTCTGATAAATAGTATCTGTGCATACGATAAAATACTACATATGCCTGTCGTATTACAAAAGTCCGAAAAAGCTATTGCGTTATATATATCTTTGTTTTAAGATGCTCCTTATGCGTAACGTGGATAGCTCTCGACCTGTAAATGAAGTAATCGGCATGCAAAGGAAGGGATTAGAATTATGAAAAAATTAAAGCTGACCCAACAATTAACGTATATCGGATTGACCATTGTTATTGCACTTATTATTCATTTTTTGAATACCTCAACAACACTGTTTGATAGTATTGATTATGCATTATATGATTATAAGTTTCTCATCAATCGCCCGACCTCTATCTCTGAAGCACAACAAAATTCGACCTATAAAAAATGGAATCGCGGCGAGGCAATACAGTATATTGAAGAATCATCTGATGCATATGATGAAGCGGAACTCAGTGATGAAGAATTGGCGGCATTAAATGAACTTGATGAATCGGAAACGGTTGAATTAACCGAAGCCGAATTAGCCGAAATTGAAGCGATGGATACGGCGGGGGAATCAGATGCTGAGGAAATTTCTGATGAAGCGTTAGCGGCATTAGATGAGCTTGATGAATCAGAAGCAGTTGAATTAACCGAAGCTGAACTTGCGGAAATTGAAGCACAATCACAAGACATGGATGCGGTTACCTTTGAGGAAGTCTCAGAAGTTAATTATAAAAACCCGATGCTGTCTGATGATATTATTATTGTTATGATGGATGAACGGTCATTGAGTGATCAGCGACTGGGGAAATGGCCGTGGGATCGGCGCGTTCATGCACGCATGATTCATCAGCTCTCGCAGCAAAACCCCGAAGCACTGTTTTATGATATTTTCTTTACCGAACGTTCCCGCCCTTCAGATAATGTATTACAAGAGCTGGGTCTTGATCCGGCTGAACGTATTCGCTATCGAAATATCCTCGCCGGTCAGGATTATATTCTCGTTCAGGAAACAAAAAAATCGGGGTCGGTATTTTACGATTATCCCGCCAATCCCGTGCATTACAGTAATCGATTTGTTGATTATGCAAATTTATATAATGACGGACGGTATAATTATTTTCAGCGCCGTTCATTACCGGCAAGTCTCGATACGATAAAAAAAATACCGCACAATGAGCATTATACCGCGATAATACCAATCTCAGAATTAACCCGATATGCTGCCGGTTTGGGACATGCTGTCGTTCGGGAGGATTCTGACGGAACAATGCGTAAAATGCCGCTTTTATTAACCGTCAACGAACAGATTTATCCATCCATTGTATTGCGCCTTGCAATGAACCATTATAACGTACCGCCGGAAAATGTCATTATCAAACTGGGGCGTCATATCGTTCTAAAAGATGCTGTCCATACAGTGCGGGAAGTAACTGATCATATTGAGCTCGACGGCGATACGCAAGTATTAGTCCAGATTACCAATACTCGGTTCGTAACCAATGATGTCGTTATTCCGATCAATAATCGCGGACAGATGGATATAAACTATGCCGGTTCATCATCATTATGGGCACCGAATCAAATCTCATATTATGATTTGTTAAACAATGATTATGTATATCGGGATGATCCGCTTAATCCGAAAGGCGGTGAATCTTCAAAAACCTATGATACATGGTTTCGTACTGTTAAAGGTAAAATTGTCATGATTGGTGCGTTCGGCGCCGGTATTGCACATGACGTATGGGATTCTCCGAACGGCTTGATGATGGGTATTGTGCATCATGCGAATGCACTGAATACTATATTAACAGATAATTTTCTTACACGCGTTCCGGGAATTGTCAATTTACTTATTCTTATCAGTATTGCCATACTGATTAGTGTTTTTATTCCGCGTACAAATATCATTATAAATTTGATATTAAGTATCGGTCTGATTCTCGGATGGCTTATTATTGACTGGGGATTTGTGTTCCCGCCCAGTGCTCTTTTTCCGAAACAAATTATTCTCAACTCAATCGGTCCGTTTTTAATGATTATCTTCGGATTCCTCTCAATACTCGGATATCGGCTGCTTATTGAAGATAAAGAAAAACAATTGATTAAAAACAGATTTAAGAATTATGTCTCCGGTGCGGTTGTTGATGAATTACTGAAAAACCCGAAAGCAGCCGGGCTTGGCGGGGTTAATAAAAACATTACCGTTCTGTTCTCTGATGTTCGTTCATTTACCACGATCTCGGAACAACTCGGCGATCCGCAAAAATTAGTTGCACTGCTTAATGAATATCTTGGTGCGATGACTGATATTATCATGGAAGATGACGGCACGCTGGATAAATATGTCGGTGATGAAATTATGGCATTTTGGGGCGCACCGATTAAACAGGAAGATCATGCAGTGCGTGCATGTCGAAGTGCATTAAAGCAAATTGATTATTTGTATAATGTACTGCATAAAAAGTGGGATGAAGAAGGCAAACCAAAACTGTATATCGGTATCGGTATTAATACCGGAACAATGACGGTCGGCAACATGGGTTCAAGTCGTCGGATGGACTATACTCTTATGGGAGATAATGTTAACCTTGGAGCACGGCTTGAAGGAACCAATAAAGTATATAAAACATGGATTATTATTAGCGAATATACCTATACCGTCGTAAAAGATCATGTTATCGTACGGGAACTGGATAATATCCGTGTTAAGGGTAAATCCCAACCGGTAAAAATATATGAATTGCTTGCAATGAAAGATGACGACAGCGTATAAGTTCGTTCGTTTAACCATATAACATACATTAAAAGGAGCACTCATGGTAACGGAAGATCACAACGGTGAATGGTATCAACGGCCGCCGGAAACAAAAGGACCGGTTGATCCGAAATTAAAAAAAGAAGCCCCTGACGGATTATGGATAAACTGCAAACATTGCGGTGAAACACTGTATGCCCCCGATGTAGAAAACAATATGTATGTTTGTCTGCAATGCGGGTATCACATGCGTCTTAATTATGCACAGCGTATTGAACTGCTTATTGATAAAGGAACATTTAAAGAAATTGACGGAAAACTTACTTCCGGTGATCCGCTTAACTTTGTTGAAGAACGCGGTGCATACAGCAGCCGATTAAAAGCATCAAAGAAAAAAACAAATATCAATGAAGCGTTTGTGTTTGGAACGGGTAAAATGGAAGGAATGCCGGTTGCGCTTGGTGTTCTTGACTTTTCATTTTTTGGCGGCTCAATGGGATCTGCCGTCGGAGAAAAAGTAACCCGTTTGATTGAAGTCGGCATCAGAAAAAAAATTCCGGTTATTATTGTCTCAGCAAGCGGCGGCGCCCGAATGCAGGAGGGGATTTATTCTCTTATGCAGATGGCAAAAACATCAGCGGCATTGGCAAAACTTCGCCGGTCCAAAATACCGTATATTTCTGTTTTAACCGATCCGACAACCGGCGGGGTTACCGCATCATTTTCCATGCTTGGTGATATTCATATTACCGAACCGAATGCGCTTATTGGTTTTGCCGGACCGCGTGTTATCGAACAGACGATTCGACAAAAATTGCCGCCCGGTTTTCAGCGAAGCGAGTTTCTGCATGATCATGGATTTATTGATGTCATTGTTGAGCGAAAAGATATGAAAGCAACCATCGCGCACGTTTTAGAGCTTCTTTACCCCTCGAAAACAACAAAACGTGCAGTACAAAAATCTTCATCAGCAGGCAAACAAAAAAGAAAAAAAAGTAAAGCCGTTTGATTATATAACTAAAATATACAATCAAAAAAGCCCGGTCGTATGCCGGGCTTTTTTTTATATTCTTTATAGGTATATTTGTTTTATTCATGTTGAAAATATGCACAATTCGGACCATCGGAAACCGGTAGCGTAGTAATTGTTGCATATGTTTCCGTATTAATAACGGTTATGCTATCGCCCCCGAAATTACAGGTAAATAATCGTTTATGGTACGGATCAAATGCAACAGATGGAATATATCCGGTTTTTAGGTAATGATCGGGAGCATTATACAATATTTGCCGCGTTGCATAATTATATGCACTTACTCCACTTCCGCCGAGATATACAATTTCCTTGAGCGGGTCAATTGCATATCCGCCGCTCGGATTACCGCCGATTGCAATTGATGCGATGATATGCCATGTTGTTGTATCAATAATATCAATAGTGCCGAATTCACTAAAATAATTCCCGGTACAAATAACATGTATCTCATTACGATTCGGAAATGCAATAACTCCCTGCGGATTGGTATGCACCGGTATTGTTTTCACCACACCCATTAACTGCATATCAATTACTGAAACCGTTCCTTGCCCGAATGACCATGTACTGCTGTCATATGCAGTATTCCCGACAACACAATAATGATCAATAATTGCACATCCTTCAGGACCGTGACCAACAGGTATTCTTCGTGTTACGGTTCGTGCTGCAGCATCAATAACAGCAACATTATTTGCCGCCAGATTTGGAACCATCATTTCAGCATGTCCTGACCAAAAAGCAGCCATCCATGGATTACTGTTTTGACCGACTGCAATTGTTCCTGCCGCTGATAAAGTGTTTTCATCGTACAGCGAAATACTATTATTACCTGAATTGACCACATAGAGCATAGACCCCTGCATGGTAATATGATTCGGCCATGTTCCGGTTTTTGCAACATTATTATGGACGGTCAATGATTGAGCATCAATCACACTGATTGTCTCTGCAAGACTATTGATAATATATACTTCATCCGCATAATCGGGAAACCCTGTTCGTTTTAATGGTTCAAACGGCGCCGGCTTCATGCAGGCACTGAGAGCCGTAAAAACGATAATACAAACAAGTGAAACGATACTAACAGAAAAAAGACTATGTTTTTTAGAATACATCTACTGCCATCCTTATTTCAAATTCGCGCCCGGGTACAGGATACCCGCGCACATCAACATATTGTGTGTCAAATATATTTCGTACAATTCCCTGAAGCTTTCCTCTTCGCCATACTTGTATCCCGCAGGTAATATCCTGTGATATATAATCACTGATAAATGCGGTATTTTGAGCAGTATAGTACCGTGCGCCGACATAGCGAATATGGTATCTGATATAATGATCACGAATTGATCGCAGTGTTGCGATAATATGAGCAGTTTCATGAGGACGGTACATAAGCTGTTTACCATCGGTATTCGGGTTGCCGGAATTATCCGTTGCAAAAAGAAGCGTATAATTCATCTGCAATGAGAGGGCACTTTTTAATGCGGCAAGCTCCCAAAACAGTTTTGATTCCAATTCAGCACCTTGAATAATGACATTGTCGATATTTGACGGTCGCCATTGTCCTAATGCACCGGAAACCCAGCGAATTAAATTTTTTACGTTCTTATGAAAGTATATACTTTCCCAACTCATCCAGTGATACGGTTTGACGAGCAATCCGATATCATAATCTTCTGACTGCTCAGGTTTAAGATCCGGATTACCGACGGCAAACGCGGTTGAGGGCCAGAATAAATCGTCAAATCCCGGAACGCGATAAGATGTACCGTATCCGGTTTTAAGAACAGTTCGCTGCTGTCGGTCAAAATGCACGGCGGCACGTATGCTGCCCGTTGGTGTATCATCATACAATGAATGCATATCATAGCGAACAGCCGGTGTAATAACAATTTTCCCGGGTATATTTGATACTGTGGAATCAGTCTCAAACGGGAAGCAGTGTATTTCATCATTAATGTATATGCTTTTCATTGTTTCCTGCGGAATGCTGCTGTTGTTAAGAATTCCGGGAGATTTCTCATAAGCACTTGATTCAAGGATATCGCGTTGTATGGAGCACCCCGGTTTAATATGATGAATTGTATTTCCGAATGTATATTGCAGCATTCCGGATATATTACCGCCGGTTGAGATATTATCATGCCGTGAATTAATACCGCCGAGATAGTATTCCGGATCGCGAAACCGGCGAAGATGATGCGTAAAAAACATATTTGCCTGTATTGCATGCTGACGAGCAGCCCCAAAGCGGCTTGAATAGGCTGCTTGTACGCATGTACGTTCATCTGACATATGCGCATGCACTGTCGGAAACTCATACATTCCGGGAACACCTTTGTCATCAGCATAATAATCTGCGGATATGCCGATTCGACGCTGTTGCGGTCCTTTCAGCAAATGCCCCGCCTTCACGGTTATCTGACCGCTGTTGATATGCGCATTTGTTCTGAGTATTGTTCTGCTTGTTTTCGGTTCGGCAAACTGAAAAACTCCCGCTGAAGTTAATCCGCTGCCGCTGATAAAGATATCCGTGGACGATCCTATCGGAGTGCGGCAAAGAAAAGAACCGCGATGCATTGTATATGAACCCATTCCGTATCCGATACGAATTTCTTTTTTCTGACGAATGACGCCTTTAGTAATAATATTAACAACTCCGCCGAATGCATTTGCGCCATAACGGCTTCCGGCTCCGCCGCGAATAATTTCAACGCGTTCAATGGATTCAGGATTAATTGATGATATATCTACAGCGCCGCCTTGAGCAGTATTCATACGTTGCCCGTCAACCAAAACAAGCACTTGTTCAGGACTTGACCCGCGAACTGATAATACCTGCATTTGCCCAACTCCGCCGTATCGATTCACCACAACACCAACAGAGGGTTCAACAATATCACCGAGCGTACGTGCACCGGAAAGAGAAATCTCATCGGCAGTAATAACAGTTACCTGACCCGGAGGATTGACCGCTTTATTTTGGGGTTTTTCCGCATATACGGTTATTTTCGATTGCGGCGCCGGCGGCCGAACCACTTCTTGTTTATTCGTATCCGCTGTGTTTGTCGGCAACGGCTGTTCGGATTGTGCCGCTGCAGACAGAGCGAATACACAAAAGAGAATACTGATAAGTAGGAATATTGTTTTTTTCATAGTTATAACCTATAGCGTATCCCGATATTCGGGATAATCATTGTAACATTCTTAAAATCTCTGCGATTTCCTGCTTCAATTGTCCGAAGATACATCATAGTCGTCAGTTGTATAAGGATCGATATTTGTTGTTTCTCGGAAGAGAATGCAGAACTTATTGTCGCTGACCACAGCGGATGTGCGGAAGTATGCTTGATAGTTCCCCGTACAGCCTCTTCAATAACCCAGCCGCCGCTTGTTGCTAATGAAAGACGCAATCGTGAATCAATATCACGATGAAATGCAATACCGACAGACAGCGGCAAAGAACGCCGATATGCTCCGATACGTCGGTACGTTGTCGTTGTATGATTATTCACCACTGTTGTATTTGAAACCCGCGTCATCCCGCTTCCGCCGAGAATGCCTGCTCCGGCAATAATATGCGCATAGGGCAGATCTGTCGGAAATCCTGCCGTCGCTAATATACCATAATGAATACTGTCATTGTTATAGTCGGCATGTGCTATGGCAATTGGTTCAGCAATTGAGAGATCAATAAATGGATTCGCATACAGGGAGAAAGCATGGCTGAGAATAATCAGTAAAGAAAGAATGATACTGTGTACTTTACTCATGTGCTTTTCCTTTGTTAATGTGTGCATGGGGTGAGAAATATGAAGGGCAATAAAAAACCCGGGCATTACCCGGGGTGGAGTTCATACTATTTTTACTGCCTATCCTTCCACCCCGAAGGACACTGCATTTACTGCAGCGCATCCCGAAATGGGAGCCTCTCGGCCGGGTCTCCTGACTTCCGCATCATCCGTCAAACAGCGCCTTCCCGAAAAATCGGTGGCATAATGCTGTCATTGTCAGCGGTTACAGTAGCGGGGGCTGTTCCGGCTTTAAACCGGATTCCCCGTACCCTGCAGTAATCTTACAATACAAACATACTGCATTACTGTCAAGTTCAAATATCATATTGTTATACTATCCAATAAAAATATTATCGTACAACAGGTACTGTTAATATATCAATCCTTATTTTTTCCGTGTTAACAAGATGCACAACAGTATATATATACATTTTAAAATACAAACTCAATTTATTAGCAGTATTGTATGATGTTAAAACCTAATAGTTAATAGATAAGTATAGATAAGAATGAGCACAAATTTTGTATACATATTTGTATACTAACGAAATATAAAAGGTGTAATTATTAGTACTTACCGTTATTAGTACAGAAGTAAAAATTATACCGTAACCTTAAATTTCCGATAAAATTGTTATATAAAATAATTACTATTAATACGAAAAGCAATGAAAACGGAAAACGTACGTAATAGTTACTATAATACGTATTTATGATAAGTTTTAATTATTGCAATTCTTTCAATAGTACGATATACTACAATAAGGTAGGTTATGTGTACTTTGTATTGTAAATCGGCATATGCGGTATATGCTTTTTCAATGCAGGTGCATCTCACATCATTCTCGGGAGGGGTATTGCAAAGGACTCGTCATAATGTTTATTAGTACAATCCTCAGAGTAATAAGAACAAAACACTATCTTGTATCAGTATTCCTGCTCTTTATTTTAGTTTTAAACATTTCTGCGGTTACCATTACCGGAGACAGATACAGACTTCGCAAAGAAAACTTCGGAACTTTTATATACCAGAAAAACAGTACAAATTCATTCGTCGGCGCACAGGATAGAGGAAATAATTATGTAAGAGAAGTACTGTGTAATTTTGATGTTTCAAGTCTTACGGGATTAACTGTTACATCAGTTACGTTGCAATTTAATTACGCGTCCGATAGTGGTGCCTGGAGTTCCATCGATGTTACCTGTTATGATGAAAATAAAGGGTCATGGACTGATGACGGATCAACAACACCGGTTTACACTACTTTTCCGAATACCGCATGGAATAATTCTCTCGGTTCGGTAACGGTTAATCGAAGTTCAACAGGGTGGTATTCCATTGGACATAGTACTGCATTATCGAATGAAGTACAAGGATGGCTGGATAATTCAGCTGATAATAATGGTGTTGTTCTAAGTGCAGATGTGTATTATTTGTACTATATGTATGTAAACGCTGTTCGATTAATAGTCCATACGCTGCCGCCGCCGAAAATGTGGTATGTTCACGCACAAAGCGGCAACGATAATAATGACGGTTCATCAAGCAGCCCGCTCAGAACAATTCAAGCAGCTATCGCATCAAATACCGGCGGCGGTAATATATATTGTGCCGGCAATTTTACCCTCACTGCGCCGATTTTATTTACCAATACAACCGGTTCAAAAAGGAATCCGATTCAATTAACCGCATGGCCAAACGGCAGTAAACCGTATATTACCAATGTTAATGCAGGCAATACCGTTCTATCTGTTAATGCTGATAATGCATCATATATCAAAATATCCCGTTTAATACTGTGCGGCGGGTATCGCGGAATTGCTGTCGGCAGTATAGGCGCTCGGGTCGGACTTACCAATATTAGTATTTTCAGCAATGAAATCAGAAACACTTCCGCTGCGGGTATCTATGTAAAAAGCGGCGTAACAAATATAATGATACATGACAATTCAATTCATGGTGTTTCCGGTTCCGGTATACATATTGATAATGGCGGATCCGGCAATCAAACCTCAGATGCAACTCTTAAAAACAATATTATTTATTCAAATAACGGCAATGGTATATATGCTGATTATGCGAATGGTGTTCTTACTATTCAAAGTAATATTTGTCATTATAACGGCAACGGCAATGGAGAAAACGGGATTTACATTAATAATTTTCAGGGTTCTGTAATGAACCCGATTATGGGAAATATCTGCATGCATAATTATGAAGCAGGTATTCTGCTTGAAAACTCCGGAGGTAATCGAGTTATTCGTAATAATACCTGTATCAATAACGGGCGGCGGCAAGCCGCTGAAACGGATAATTCGGGTATTGTGCTTTATAACACCGGTTCCGGAAATTCAGTGCGTAATAATATTTGTATGAGTAATTTCCGTTACGGAATATCGTACTATGGCAATACAGACGGAATATCTTCATATAACTGTTTTATTGATAACGGCACTCGATACATCTTCGGCGGTACCCTCGGAGTAAGTAATCTTCATACAAATCCGAAATTGATAAACACGATATTTCTTGATACGGATATGTGCCGATTGCAAAACGGCAGTCCTTGTATTGATGCAGGGTATCCCGGAGACGCGCCCTATAAAAACGCTATCATCGACATCGGTGCGGATGAAACCGCTTTTTCTCCGCCGCCGCCGCCGCCGCCGATAAATTGGACGGGACATATTGTTAATCTAAATCACGAAGGAACGGCTATTTCAAGTTCAGTTGATATTGATGGCGATGGTGATATCGATATCGTTGCTACAGCTCAATTGAACCTGCACAGCACCAGTCAAGGACAAATCAGCTGGTTTGAAAATAATAACGGCAACGGGACCAGCTGGACGAAACATGATATTACCGATGAATGGTTTTCAACAGCATACGGTGTTCATACCGCTGATATTGACAATGATGGTGATCTGGATGTTGTCGGAACAGCCGGTTGGGGCGATATCATCAGCTGGTTTGAAAATGATAACGGCAGCGGGACCAGCTGGACAAAGCATGATATTATAACTGATTTTGAAATGCCGACATCGGTTCACTGTGCTGATTTTGACGGTGACGGAGATATGGATGTTCTTGGCGGAAGCGCCAGAACAAATGGTGATGATATAACCTGGTGGGAAAATACCGACGGGACCGGACTCAACTGGGAAGAACATATTATTGATGATGATTTATTTGGTGTGTATGTCGTTTATGCCGCTGATATTGATGGCGATGGTGATTTAGATGCCATCAGCGGAGTTTTAAATGACAATAAAGTGATTTGGTTTGAAAATGATACCGGCAACGGAATAACCTGGACAAAACATATTGTTCGTACAAACTTTAATGATACAAAAGGCGTTTACTGTGCTGATATGGACGGTGATAATGATTTAGATATTATTGCTGTAGCGCAAGGTGCCGGAGACGTATACTGGTTTGAAAATGATACCGGCGATGGTGAAAACTGGACTGAACATCTCATTGATAATAATGTTAGTTATTCACGCCCCCGTACAGTATGCAGTGCTGATATGGATGGTGACGGACATATGGATGTTCTTTGTTCTTTTAAAGGTTATGATAAAAAAGCCTCTCAATTCGCGTTCTATAAAAATACCGGCAGCGGGTGGTTATGGGACCATCACGTTATAAACAATACTTATTATGGAGGTCATTCTATCGAAGCCGCTGATATTAACGGTGATGGAACTCCTGATGTCATTGGTTTGGCGGTTTTTGATTCTGATGTTTTATGGTGGGAAATGAATAATGTCCCCGGTGTCGGCTTGGCATGGTCAATTAATAATGGCTATGACGGATACCGCGGATGCCGATTTAATAAAATTATCAGCAATAATGCATTTTTTGAAGTTCGTTTTATCAACGGCTATG
>Ga0256845_1001790_pt1 | contig 16686 bp, 14 predicted proteins | sample RiftiametaG_FD_189101 | JGI IMG/M metagenome (GOLD analysis project Ga0256845, IMG submission 189101) | Tube worm associated microbial communities from hydrothermal vent at the East Pacific Rise, Pacific Ocean - Riftia | ecosystem: Host-associated > Annelida > Integument > Unclassified ...
TGAAAAAAAAGCCTGTTTTGAAAATTTTATCAGGTGTGAACTTACTCGTACAAGTGCAAAAAATTATTTTAATGGAAAACCTTTTACAATTACCATGGTAGATTTTTTTGATATTAAAAAAGAGGGTGACCTAATAATTTTCACTGGTGCAGTTGAGTGCTGGGTCGAAAAGGAGCATATAAAATTATTTGTTGCTGTTGGAGTTAAAGAGATATTTGAAAAAAAGAAGGTTTCATATCTGGTGATACGTAGAAAAGACTTTTTGATTATTGCAACCAAGCTTATGAACTACCCTTATAAAGAGCGGTGTGGTTGGACTCAATACTGGGTGGATATCGATTAAATATAGCTTTAAGTTATTTATTGTTTTGCTTTGGCTTTATTTGATCCTGCAAACATCCAGAAAACACCCCATCCTGCAATCAGTGGTATAATTCCAGTAAGAATGAATAAAACAAGATCTTTTTTCCAGGGTTGAAAAAATAGAGCTGAGATAATTGGTATGAGGATTGAAATAACAATACCAAAACGTGTAAATACAGACAGGGAGTTTATGGACATTTTTTTTTTGGATTTGGTTTTTGTCTCCTGCCTGAACATTTTAGGCACTATAAGGATAGCAATAATTATTACAACAAGAGTGAGTATTTCAGTTATTGAAGCCAAAAAAAATCCTAATTTAATATTTTAATAACTTGTTTTAAATCAGAGATGAGTGTGTTTGTCAAGGAGTTGCTCATTTCATTAATAAATCATATGCTTTTTGAATCTCAAGAAATTTAATGTTTGCCATTTTTTGTAACTCCTCTCCCAGGTGCGAGACCTTATCTGGATGATATAGTTTTGCTTTTTCTTTATATGCTTTTTGAATCTCTTTTTTTGTTGCATTCCTGCTGATTCCCAACACTTCAAAAGGGTCACTATTTTTTTGTGAAGATTTAAAAAGACGTGGGAAATATTTAAAATCAGGAAGCTTGCCATATCTTAGCATATAGATAATTATCCCGATAATAAACGTATCATCAAGCCATCCCAAATAAGGCACAAACAGGTCAGGAATGATATCAATGGGGCTTATAAGGTATGCCGCAGCAAAGATAATTAATATGATTTTGGTAAACATACTCATTTTGTCAAGCCTGTTTTCAAAACATCTATCATGGTAAAATAGTTACTGGCAGGTCTATTGGATTTGGAAACTTTTTTATGCAGAAACAGTATTGCATCTAAAGACCCTGATACATAGATATCCCTGCCGCAAATATTATGCTCAAACCTGAATGTGCAATTCCCATCTTCAGATTTTAATTTATATGTGTGAAAGCCATGACCTGCAATATGTTCTTCAGGTATTTTCCATTGATTTCTCTGTAATTCAGGATCCCTTATTTTTTGAATATCTTTATTGGAAAAATCCAATCCAAGCTTGTTAAAATATTGAACCATAGCCTTGGCAGTACCACTCGTATCAGCTTTTCCCTGCTGATGGCTCTCCTCGATTTCAAGAGTAAAACTCTTAAAAAGATCAGGAAAAGTATTGGCAGCATATTCCATCATTGCCTGGAAACCCACAATTTGTTTTGCCATGTTAGGGGCAATTACAGCAGGTATTGATCCTTTTATAATATCCTGTTTAAGTTTTTCTCTGTTTCCACCTGTTGTTCCCATTGCAAACGGCAGTTTATTTTCAATGTAAAAAAGAGCATTTGAATTTACACAGGTTGGATGGGTAAAATCAATGGTATAAATATCACTATACTGTTTTTGAATGTTTTTTATCTTTTCATCTCTCATGTCTGGTCTTACAAGCAATATCTCTACATTGTCAATTTTATGTGTTTTATCCTGAATATCAGGACCTGTAAGAGAATAGGGTACAATGGTGAATCTTTCATCAGTTAAAGAGTGTTTTGCAATTGTGTTTGCAACATTCCCAGGAAGCCCGTTAATCATTAAATTAATTTTTTTCATAATCATGCTTTCATAATTTTAAGTGTAATTTTTTAATAAATGTATTCAATCCTGCTGTTTTAGTTGTATCAATTAGATTAATATGTTGTTTTAAGGTATTTAATGCATATGGAATAAAAGCTTCAAATTGTTTTTTCTTCTTCACTTTACTCAAATAACTGAATGCACCAAGTATCTGTAAATTTCTTGCAACACAACAATATTTATAACAATTTAAAAAAAGTTTTGTATCAAAATTGTGATTTTTCGATAATATTTCGATAAAATAGCTTAATATTTTTTCTTTCAGGTCTTGGTCAAGTTTAACATATGGGTCAATTAAGAGTGATGCCAAATCATATTCTATTGGTCCTTTACGTGCAGACTGAAAATCAATGAAAAAAATGGTATTATCCTTGATCATAATATTTTTTGACTGCATATCTCTGTGCATAAGACCAACATGGGCAGATTTTATACAGTTTTCAGCAATAAATTTAAACTCATTTAAGTATGTCTCATATTGAGTATCTCTTTTTAAATAATCTATTACAAAGCTGTCTATAAAATATCGGCACTCTTTTTCAAGGATTACCTGCTTTGTGTATTCATCTGTTTCACAGGTCCAGCTTTTATCAAAATTTTGATATCCATTGGATGAAAACATTACAAGAGAATCACATACTTTTTTGTACCAGTCAAAAATATCACTCTTCGGTTTTGATCTTAAAACAACATCTTTAAGATGAATATCACCAAGATCCTGAACAATTGCAACTCCTGAAAAAGAATCAAAATTAAGAATTTTTGGGACAGTTATCTTTTTATTATATAAATGATTACCAATTTTAATAAAAGAGTTAAGCTGGCTTGGAAAATCAGCATCAACTGAATTGTGATTTAAAGTATTAATGCCATGGTCACTGGCAATATAGGTTTTTCTATTAATTTTTATGCGGTACCATCTTCTGTCTGACCCGTCACCTGTAAGTTTTTTTACGTTTATCCTGTTCAGGCAATGGAGGTTGCAACCATGCATTGAACAAGCCTGGTATTTAATACATGACATCTTATATGTTTGAGTTGTACCAATATCTTCCCAAAAATAATTACCTTTAATTATAAAAGCATTGATTTTAATTTTCTGTTCAATCAAGGATTTATAGAGTTCAATAATAGAAAATTTCTTATTATCAGGCATCAGGGTAAAAATTTTTGGTGACACTATTTGGATACCAGTAAAAGCAAAAGGGTTTTTTACTGAGTTAAAATCTTTAATGAAATTGTTATTATCGATCTCAATTTTATTATATTTATCATGTTTGTGGAGAAGTAAGGTTGCAAGATTATCATTATCAATATGAGTTTTGATTGGTTCTGCAAGATTAATATCAAATAAAATATCACTGTTAATAATAAGAAAAGGAGAATCTTTAAAAAAAGCGCGTGTGTTTTTAACAGCACCACCAGTTTCTAATATTTCAGGTTCAAAAATCGTATGAATTTTTATTGGATAATTACTCTCCTTTATATAGTTTTCTATTTTCCCATGGAGATGGTGGGTGTTTATAATAATGTGGGTACAGCCATGTTGGATCAGTTTTTCAATGGTGTGACCAATAACAGGCTTTGAGTCGATTTTAAAAAGAGGCTTGGGTATGATTTCAGTGTGGGGTAAAAGTCTCTTCCCAAAACCCGCAGCCAGGATCAAGCACTTCATAATTCTAGGAAGTAATCAATAAAATTATGTTTTGAATGATCTGTTGTAATTTTTTCAATTCAGCTTGATTTTTTGGATTTGAAATACCATTTTTTATGCAATATTCAGATGCATTGATAAAGTTTATCTTGGACAATGACTCTTTTAATGAAACAATATTTTGTTTATACATTTTTAAACCCATGGATTGAATCTTTTTTATTCTCTCCTTTGGTTCGTGCTCCTCTTTTGCATATTTTTGAAAATAATATGTTACTGTTTTATAGGATTCAAGAAAAGGCAGTAAGAATTCAGCAAAGCATTTTATTTTTTTTAACCCGGATGAAGTTATGTTGTATGAGTCCGAGAGGTTTTTATCAGGTAAAATAATGCCATCATACAAAAAAGCTTTAATACAGCCTGATATTGAGCTTTCACAGCTCTTATTCTCATCAAAGGGAAATTCATCCTTAAAAAGAGCCTGGAGGAATTTATATCTTTCAATTAATTGATCTGTGGAAAACTGAAAACTTTCAGTCTCAAGTATTGCCATGGCAGTATAAGCAGCAGGGATAAAAAATGAGAGGGAGTTGTTTTTGTAATAATCAAGTATGGGGCGCTTATTATGCTTAACTATGAGATATGTATCATCTGTAATCTCACCTTCATCTTCATCTGCTAACTCCAGAAAATTACGTGAAATAAAGAGATTGATAACATGATTCAGCGAGCTGTCAGGATCTATATTTAATGTGTCAGCCAATTCTATATCAAAGAACGAGAGAAAATTCATATACGCCTGGGTTTTGTATAGAATCTCTCTTTTTAAGAATTTGCCCTTATTATTATTAAGAACAGCACTTGCAATTATGGCGTGGGGTGTAACAATGGATATTGAATTGATAGAGTTAACAAGTTTATATCCTAAATCCTGAATTATTGTTTTTGCCTCATCGGTTCCAGGATAAACATTAGAGCTGGTTTTACTGCCGATGTAATCTTTTAACGATATTGGTTCATCAAATTTAATATAGACTTTACCGTATTTTCGTTTTAAAAGCTTTCGTGCTTTAAAGATTTGTGAAACACTCTCGGGGTCTTTTTTACCACCCTCAAGCTCTTTTAAGTAGGCATCCTCTTCAAGTACTCTGTCATAGCCCACATAAATTGGAACAAACATAAGGTTATTGCAGGCATGACTGAGATATGCATTGAACACCATGGATAACAATCCAAAGGTTGGAGATAAAAGTTTACCTGACCTGCTTCTTCCACCTTCTATGTATATTTTTATATTAAAACCTTCACTGAGAAGTTTTGTAATATACGCATCAAAAATTTTTTTATATAGAGTAGCTCCTTTAAAACTTCTCCTCAGGAAAAACGCGCCACAAGCACGGAAAAGTGGTCCCAATGGCCAAAAAGAGAGGTTTTTCCCTGCTGCTATGTGAGGTGTGGGCATTTTATTTGCAAACATTACATAGGGTATCAGCAGATAGTCCAAATGGCTTTTATGGCAGGGTACAAAGATCAAAGGTGATTCCTTGGATGCCTCCTTAACTTTAGCAAGTCCCTCCTGATCAATCACAACTCCATCAAAAATATGTTTAAAAACCCAGGTTAATATTATGTAGGACACCTGAATAGCTTTTATATTATAGTTTGCGGCAATCTCATTAATATATGCGGCTGTTTTTTTTCGGGTCTGGGCTAAAGTTTTATTCTCTTTTGATGAATAATCAGCAAGATACTCCTGTAGATATTTGTCAGTAAGAATATCTTCTGTGATTTCCTGTTTTGTTTTAATCTGTGGTCCAATAACACTTCTGATCTGATTGTTGGTAAGTTCAACAAGGTGGCTTCGTAGCATGTGTGTTTGAAATTCAGATGCAAGGGAAATAACTTCAGGCTTTGCAAGGAATTCTTTTAAGTTAACCGGATCAGATATCTCAACACTGATTTTTTTTGGATTTTTTAAAATTGTGAATATTTTTCTGATTTTTTTGGGTTTTTCCGTTGTACCAAAAATAATATCAAAAAAAGTTAATGTTTTGCGTGTGGGATTTGTTCCAAAAATCAAAGCTTCCGGTATTATGTAAATCGGAGTATCAATTTTTTCCTGCATATTGATTAATAGGGTTAATGGATCAGGGGATGATTTAATAAATCTTTTGTAAAAAGCATTCTCTTCAATAAGAAAAAGAAAGCCTGATTTGCCACTTAAAATCTGCTTTGTTATATATCCAGAAGAATAAGGGTCTTTATCCCTGAAGTGATGGAAATAGTAATCAACTTTAGCAATAACTATTCTAAAAAATCTTTTTATCGGTTGTAAAAAAATAAATTTAAAATCAAAACCAATTTCAGGGTATGCAAGGTTATTTTTTTTCAATACAGTATGGAAGAATAAAAAATTTAAAAGAGTTTTGTGTTTACTTGCATAAATAACAATACCTTTGTCTTGTACATCTTTGATTTTTGACAAATTATACTCATCAATCTTAATTTTTAAAAGGAATTTTTCAATGAAAAATTTAATGAGTATGCCTGAATTTCCAGGATATAGACATGAGTAATATTCATAGGTGTTGCTCAAAAGGTAATCAATAAATTTACGCCATTTATACTTGGTATTTTGAATATCAGTTTTTAAGTTTTTGAACCATTTCATTTGAGGGGCCTTTTAAAATAATTTATAATTAAATACCAAATCACCAGAAGAATGGCAATATTTATACTTTAAATTTTCTTAATTTATCTTGTTTTACAATATAGGTTATGGTAATTTCTTAAACATGTCATATTATATATTTTAAGCATTTTTTGCTTTATCAATTTAATAATTCTATTAAGGAGAGATTATATGAAAATTATTATTGGTGGTGCTATAGCAGTTGTTCTTGGTCTTGTGGGAATCGGTGTCTGGTTCCCATACTTATTGGCAATTTTAAAAGGCACTGTACCTTTCGTCTTATTAATCGGCGGCAGTCTTGCCCTTTATTTAGGATTTGATGAGCTGAAAGATACCTGGAAAAATGAGGAAGGTATAGACATTGATAAAGATACAGATAAAGATAATGATAAAGAGAGAATTGCTGATTTAGAAAAAGAGCTTGAAGAGTTGAAAAATAAATAAATAGGCAATTTTTTTAAAAAAATAGGGGTGTAAATGAAATTTTTATTCACACCCCTTTTTTTGTTCTCATGCCTGATATATTCCACACCCCAATTAATAAATTCTGTACGTCAAAATCCTGTTTGATCGTCTCAGTTATACAATTTTTTAAATCATTATTAATTATGATTTAATTCTTCATCTTTTCTTCATATGTTTCTGTTAAATCCCAAATAAGAAAGAACTGGAAAACCTTAAATTTTCGTTATAATAAAAGGCTTGGCAATGACAATGAATAGTATGGCATTCCATCAAAAACAAAAGAGACACTTTATTGAATATTTTTTCATTCTTATTGTATTTTCAAGTTCTATTTTTTTTTCAGGTCTTGACAGCTATCAACTCCAGGGCTCAGGAGAAAACAGAGTTGCAGGCATTGCTGCCCAAATGGCAATTTCCGGTGATTTAGTAGTGCCAAGATTAAATATTGAACCCTTTCTTGAAAAGCCACCCTTGTATTTCTGGATTGGTTCAGCCTGCTTTAACCTGTTTGGGATTAATGATTTTGCTGCAAGACTACCATCTGCAACAGCAGCAGTTCTTTGTGTTTTCCTTGTTTTTTTTATTGCCTGCAAAGCAGGATTTTCCAATTTTACAGCTTTTATATCTGCCCTGGCACTTGCAACAACCACAGGGTTTTTCAGTCTAGGACATAATTGTGCCACAGATATGGTGCTCTGCCTGTTTATAACGTCTTCCATGGTTTGTTTTTATCAATACAGCAGTTCCATGCAAGATGTCACTAAATGGTATTGGTATGTCTGCTTTATTATTTCCCTGTCCTGTTCTTTATTAACAAAAGGACTTGTTGGTCTTGCTATCCCTTTATCTGGGTTATTTGCCTGGCTTTTATTAAGACCGCAATTTATTTTTAAAGAATGGGTTCTTCTATTGACTGGTATTGTAATCAGCCTTATTCCAATAAGTGTATGGCTATATTTTTTACACAACGCACTTGGATGGAATGCAGTTTATGAAATAGTATGGTCTAATAATTTTGGCAGATTTATCAATGCCTATGGCGGTCACCATGAGCCCTTTTATTTTTATATTAAGAGTTTTCCAAAACACTTTACACCCTGGGTAATTTTCCTGCCCTTTGCCCTGGCTTATCATTTTGTAGAGACAAAAGAACCAAAGAAAAAAAAATCGCCAATATTTTTTTTACTTTGGTTCATTGCTCCATTTATTCTGCTCTCTTTCTCTTCCGGAAAAAGAGGTATTTATCTACTCTCACTATATCCCGCAGCAGCACTCCTTGTTGGATCAGCAATAGGAGACATACTGGAAAACAGTGATGCACTAAAAAATATTTTTTTTATTCCCTCAATCATTTTAATTATAGCTCTTGCTTTTCTTTCAATGGGAGCAGGAATTTTATTTATCTATTATAAACACTCTTTTCTATCATCAATTGTTATCTGTTTACCTGGAACATTGCTCACTATTTTATCCTGCCAGGCCTTCTGCAAAAAAAAATTTAAGATGCTTTTCAAATTACTTGTAACAACTATCTCTCTTGTTTTATTTATATATAATATATGGCTATCTCCTTTTATTAATAAAGATTATTCTTATAAATCTGTATTTGAATATTGTAAAAAGCTTGATGCCAAAGGAGTACACGTTAAACTGTTTAAGCCTCTTGAACGTATAAGAGGTGCATCCTTTTATTATCTTAAAAAAGATCTCCCTGTGATTAGTGACAAAAAAAATATGGGGTACTTTATTGATGCAGACCATAATAATGTTGCTCTTGTAACATTGGGACAGAAGGAACACATCAAGATACCATCTACTATACTTTTAAAAACTTTTATTGTAGGACGAATAAAGTTTGTGTTTCTGGCAAATCAAAATATCAATGTGAAAACCATATTTAACCATGGGGGTATGGAATATCAGTGATGTGAAAGATTTTACTTAATTGCTGAAGTTGCAAGATCATCAGCTATTTCATTCCCCAGTATACCACCATGTCCTTTTACTTTAATAATTTTAACACATTTGAATTTATTTATTAATTTTTTAATTTCTGCAACAAGCTCTTTGTTTGCTGTTGCTTTCCAGTTCTGAGTTAAAACACCAAGACAATAGCGGGAATCAGTATAAATAGATATGGGGATATCAAATTTTTTCATCTCTTCCAATGCACGTTTTATGGCTTTGAGTTCAGCTATATTGTTAGTAGCATTGCCAATGTATTCGGAAATTTTTTTTTCTCTGTTTTTATATATCAGATAAGCACCAATCCCTGAAGGTCCGGGGTTGCCTGAAGAAGCTCCATCTGTATAGATAGTAACAATATTTTGATCATGACTTGGATGGTGGTCATCTTTCAGAGGTTTATTTTTTTTTATTTTTTTTGGATTTTTTTTTGGAATTGCCTGGGATAGAGGCTTGATGTTCTCTTTTTTAATCAAATATTCATAATCCTGCTTTAGATTATATTTAATTAACAATTTATTCTCTTTTTCAAAAAAAGATTTGTCCTCATTCATAAGAACCCATACTTTGTTACTGTTAAAGCTTAATCTTTTCCATAATTTTCCGTTGTAGGTTTTGTAATCATCCATAAAGATAAAACTCTTTTGAGGTTTTTTTAAAATAGTTTAGCTCTTTTTGCCAGGATTGTTCTATTTCATCTATATTTTCCATATTTTCGATCTGTTTTCTAATTTTTTTACTGCCCAGAATCAAATCCATGGGAAGTTTATTATATTCATATTCATAGGGAGGTGGTTTGAATTCAAAAGCATCTCCATAAAGCTTTATTATTTGTTGCAATATTATTAATGAGGATTTGTAAGGTTTATATTTTTTTTTGTCCATCACATGGATATGTAATCCATTACATGTTTTATTTGCCCATTTACCTGCAACTGGTTCAAACTGAACAGGTCTGAAATGAACTGCTTTGATTCTCTTGGAAATTTGCTCTGCAAGCTCAAAACTTTTGATAAAGGGTGCTCCAAAAATTTCAAATGGTATAGTTGTACCTCTGCCTTCGGAAATATTTGTTCCTTCAAAAATTACCTGCCCTGGGTATACTAAACATGATAAAAATGTGGGAAGGTTTGGTGAAGGAAGTATCCATTCAAGGGATGTATCGGAAAAATACATCTCTCTTTGCCAGCCCTTAAGCTTTATAATCTCAAGGTCACAATTTATATTAAAGGTTTTATTGAAAAACATGGAAATTTCACCAATTGTCATGCCATGGCGCATGGGTATTGGGTATCTTCCGACAAATGACTTGAATGCATCTTCTAAAATATTACCCTCAATCTCTGTACCTCCAACAGGGTTAGGTCTGTCCAGGATAATGACTTTTTTATTGTATTGAGCTGCCTTTTCCAGGCAATAAGAGATGGTATAAATAAAAGTGTATACCCTGCATCCCGTGTCCTGGAGATCAATGATTAAGCAGTCAATAAGATCAAACATCTCTTTTTTTGGAATTCTTGATTCTGAATAGAGAGAAAAAATTGGAATATTGAGTTTTTTTTCCTTTGAGTGGTTTGATTCAATCATATTGTCCTGTTTATCAGCATAAAATCCATGTTGCGGTGAAAACAGAGCTTTTAATTTATCGGGAAACAGTCTATTTATTATTTTTGAGGTGTGAACAAAGTCAGAGCTGATTGAAGAGCCATTGCAAAGCAGACCCAGCCTCATGTGATAAAGATAGTCAGGAGGGTCATCAATGAAATTATCAATGCCTGTTAATACGTTTGGTTTCATCCCTCTTTTTACCACAATGATTGACAAAATATCAAATAGTGACTAAAAATGAAATTTTTCACATTATGGAGTATTACAAATGAAGTTTAAATATAGTCGTCAGATGAAATTAATTAAAGCCTATGAACCCGGCAAACCGATCAATGAGCTTGAAAGAGAACTTGGTATTAAAGATTCTGTTAAACTTGCATCCAATGAAAACCCAATTGGACATTCCCTTTTAGTGAAAGATGCGGTCTTAAAAAACCTCTCTTTTATGAATCGTTACCCAGATCCAAGAGGGCATGATCTTTCCAAGGCAATTGCAGAAAAATATAAGGTAAAAAATGAAAATGTTGTAATTGGCAATGGGTCCGATGAAATAATTGCTCTTCTTGCAAATGCATTTCTTGATACTGATGATGAAGCACTAATGCCTTTCCCTTCATTTCTCATGTATGAAATCTGTGTAAAAATAGCAAAAGGCATACCTGTTATGGTGCCTTTAAAAGATTTTAATATTGATTTTAATAAAATGGTTGAAAAAATTAATGAAAAAACCAGGATGATCTTTCTAACCAACCCTTTTAATCCTACAGGGTGTATTATAACAAAATCTGATTTTAAAAAATTTGCAAATAAGGTCCCACAAAATGTTTTAATTATTTTAGATGAAGCATATTTTGAATTTGTCAGGGATGAATCAATTTTCAACTCCCTTGAAAAACCTCTGTTTGATAACAGAATTGTTACTTTAAGAACATTTTCAAAAGCATATGGACTTGCCGGGTTTCGCCTTGGATATGGCATCATGGATAAACAAATCGCTGATGTTCTGCATAAAATCAGACCCCCTTTTAATGTAAATTCCCTTGCCCAGGCAGCAGGAGTTGCAGCATTAAACGATGTTGATTTTTTAAATAAAAGTATTGATTTTATTTTAAAGGGAATAGATTTTATAAAACTTGAATTGGATAAAATCAGTTTACAATTTATTAACACCCAGGCAAATTTTATCATGATTAATGTTGAAAAAGACAGCACCCAGGTGTTTAATGAACTTCTAAAGCTTGGTGTTATTATCAAATCCATGAAATCCTATGGTTTTGACAATTGGATCAGAGTGAATGCAGGAACATTAAATGAAAATAAAAGGTTTATTAAAGCTTTAAAAAAGGTTCTTTAGTTTATGAATAAAACAATTACCATAACAATTGATGGACCTGCAGGCGCAGGCAAATCAACTGTGTCAAAATTACTCGCATCAAAAATAGGATATGTTTATGTGGATACAGGCGCTCTTTACCGAGGAGTTGCCTTGGAAGTTAAAAAAGCAAAAATTGATTATAAAGATAAAAACAGACTATCTGAATTGTTAAAAGATATAAAATTTGACTGTGAAATGAAAAACAATAATTTTAGATTGATGAGCAACTCAAGTGATATTTCCGGGAAAATAAGAACCAGTGAAATATCAATGTTAGCATCAAAAGTCTCGGCAGAACCGATGGTTCGCGCAACCCTGCTTGGCATACAAAAAGATATTGCAGTAAGGTATAATGCAGTTTTTGAAGGAAGGGATATGGGTACTGTTGTTTTTCCTGAAGCTCAATATAAGTTTTTTTTAATAGCTGATTTAAAAACACGGGCTCAAAGACGTTATAAAGAAGTTATTGGCTCTTCACCATTGAAAGTTTTAAACAATTTAAATAAAATTGAAAAAGATATTGCAACCAGGGATCACCATGATTCAACCCGTGCAGAATCACCGCTTGAACCTGCTGCTGACTCGGTTTTGATTGATTCAACTAATCTCACAATAGAACAGGTAGTTGATAAAATGTATAGTACTTTGAAAATTTCTTGATTTATTTCTTTATTATTGGTATATAATTTGGTTTATTTTATAATCTATATAAGTCTATATGGATTATGTATTGGTTAGGGAGAAATTTTTATTAATTATTAACATGTTAGACAAATGAGAACTAAAAAATGAACAATAACGAATTAGAATCTGCCAAAGAAGAGAAAGAAGTGGGAAACGAAGTAGAAAACGAATCTGTAGAAGATGTGAAATCAGAGGATACTCAGGTGAACAAAGAGACTTCCCAGGAAAAAAGATCAGAGGCCAACCTGGTTGAGTCAAATGACTTTGATATTTCCGGTGACGAAACCATGGAAGAGTTAATGGAAATTTATGAGAGCAGCATGAAGCAGTTTGAAGAGGGCCAGGTAGTCACTGGTACAGTTATTGCGATTCATAAAGCTTTTGTACTTGTGGATGTAGGATATAAATCAGAAGGGCGGATTCCAATTCAGGAATTTACTGACGAAAAAGGCAATGTGACTATTGTTCGCGATGATAAAGTTGAAGTCATGATAGAGTTCTGGGATGAAGAGGACGAAATTGTTAAACTCTCCCGAGATAAGGCATTAAAAGTCAAGGTGTGGGATAATATTAAGAATGTTTACGATAATGATGATGTGCTTGAAGGCGAAATTATTGCCCGAGTTAAAGGTGGTTTTTCTGTAGACGTTGGATTACAGGCATTTTTACCAGGATCCCAGGCAGATTTACGCCCCATACGGAATATGGATGAGATGGTGGGTCAAACCTATGAATTTAAAGTACTTAAACATAATCGAAAAAGAAATAATATTGTTTTATCAAGGCGAGCTATCTTGGAATCAGAAAGAAGCCAGTTAAGGTCTGAGACTCTATCTTCCATCGATAAAGATAAGGTTATGGAAGGTATTATTAAAAACATTACTGAATATGGTGTTTTTGTTGATCTTGGAGGTGTTGATGGACTTCTTCACATTACAGATATTTCATGGGGCAGAGTAAAACACCCTTCAGAGCTTTTTTCTGTTGGAGAAAAAATAAATGTAAAAATTCTCTCCTATGACCTTGAAAAAGAGCGTGTTTCATTGGGTATGAAACAATTAACACCTGATCCATGGACCGTGGCTAAAGAGAAATATCCTGTGGGTGCAAGGATCCCGGGAAAAGTTGTCAGCCTCACAGATTATGGTGCTTTTATAGAGCTTGAAGAGGGTATTGAAGGACTTATCCATGTATCAGAAATGTCATGGACCAGGAAAATCAGGCATCCATCCCAGATTGTTTCTGTGGGAGAACAGATCGAGGCTGTTGTCCTTGATATCAAACCTGAAAGCAGAAGGATTTCTCTTGGTATAAAACAGACTGTTGAAAATCCCTGGGAAGTTATCTCCCAGAAATATCCTGTGGGAACAGTGATCGAAGGAAAAATTAAAAATATTACTGAGTTTGGATTATTTGTCGGTATTGATGATGATATTGACGGACTTGTACATATTTCCGATATTTCATGGACAAAGAGAATTAACCATCCTTCTGAAGTTTATAAGAAAAATGATACTATCCAGGCAGTTGTTCTGGATATTGATAAAGATAATGAAAGATTTTCCCTTGGAATCAAACAAATTCAACCTGATCCATGGGAATCTGTAGCTGAAAGATATGAAGTTGGCAAAGAGATTTCAGGAACAATTACTAACCTTACTGATTTTGGTGTTTTCATAGAACTGGAAGAGGGTATTGAAGGTCTTGTTCATGTCTCTGAAATTTCAAAAGAAAAAATAAGCAGCCCAAAAGACCACTTTAAAATCAATGACACAATCACAGCCAAAGTTATGAACATTAATAGTGATGAAAGGCGTATTGGTCTTTCCATTAAAAGACTGGAAGAGGATGACGAAAAAGATTTTGAAGATTTTGCAAAGAATATGAAACCTGCAACCTCACAGTTTGGTGCAATGCTCAGAGACAACCTTAAAGAGCAACTTGAAACCAATGATAAAAAGAGTACTGAAAAAGATGAAAAACAGGTCAAAGCTGATGAAAAAGCAAAAGTTGAGGAGTCGAAATCAGATTCAGATTCTGAAAAAGTAGAACCAGAAGAGAAAAAAGAGGCTGCTCCAAAAGAGGTGGAAGCTACACAAGATAAAGAAGTTAAAAAAGACGATGCCAAAAAAGACGAAGATGTTAAAGAAGACGAAGATGCCAAAAAAGACGAAGATGTTAAAGAAGATGAAGATGTTAAAGAAGACAGTGCGAAAGAGAATGAAGAAGCTATAGAAACCAAGACAGATGATCCTGAAGAAAAAAAAGATGAAGAGGAAAAAAGCTGATTTGGATTTTTTGAATATTATTATATAATTTTTAAAGGGTTGAATGCAGAGTTAGTATTTGACCCTTTTTTTTAATTTTATTTCCAGGAGATATACTATGTTTTCAAGAAGACACCCTTTTTTATATTATAGTATTATCATGTCTTCCATATTTCTTTTTTTCTGTTTATGTATGTCTGTGATCTTTGCTTTCAGCTCTTCCATCCTCTCAAAAAACATACTATCCAGTAAGTATGACAGAAATGGTAACATTGGTATTGTTGAAATAACCGGTGTTATAACCTCCTCTAAAAAAGCCATAAGAGAGATAAAAGATTTCAGGGAAGATGATTCCATAAAAGCTATTATAGTGCGGATTAACTCTCCAGGTGGAGGTATAGGTCCTTCCCAGGAAATCTATACTGAGATAATGAAAACCAGGAAAGAGAAATTAATTATCGCATCCCTTGGGTCTGTTGCAGCTTCAGGTGGATACTATATTGCTTCTGCTACCAGAAAAATTATTGCAAATCCAGGAACAATTACCGGGAGTATTGGTGTAATAATTGAATATACAAACATTGAGGAGATATTAAAGAAAATTGGTTTGTCTGCTGTGGTGATAAAAAGTGGTAAATTAAAAGATATTGGTTCACCTGTAAGGGAGATTACTGAAGATGAGAAACAATTTCTTCAAGATATTGTTGATGAGTTACATATGCAGTTTGTAAACCATGCAGCTCAAGGTCGGGGAATAGACCCTGAAGAGATGGCAAAACTTGCTGATGGACGAATATATACAGGACAAACAGCCAAAGAGTTAAATTTAATTGATCAATTAGGTAATTTTGAAGATTCAATAACATTGGCAGGGGACATTGCCAAGATAAAAGGTGATGTCATACCAGTGTATCCTAAGCCTGATAAAATAAGTTTTTTTAAAGAGCTGACACAATCTTTAATTAAAGATATCAACATTACCAGCACCGTATCTGATAATTTCCGGTATATCATCAATTAAAGAGATTACGCTGGAAGCTTTACCGGTTACTTTCCCGCCATCAATAACCATATCCACCTTTTTATTGAACATATCATAAATAAATGCAGGGTCTTCCAAAGCTTTACCATCAATATCAGTTGCACTTGTTGAAATAATCGGATTGCCAAGTTGTTTTGCAATAGTTGTAGCAATCAAATTGTCAGGCACCCTGATTCCGGCAGTTTTTCTTTTTGTGAGCATTATTTTTGGAACCATTCTGGAACCCGCCAGAACAAAGGTATATGGACCTGGTAATAGTCTCTTCATATTTCGATATGCAAAGTTTGATACTTTAGCATATTTGCTGATATCTTTTAAGTCAGGACAGATAAAGCTGAATGGTTGTTTTTTATTGCGTTGTTTAATTTGGTAAACTTTTTCAATGGCCTTTTTATTCATAATATCACAACCAATTCCATAAAAAGTATCAGTTGGATATATAATTATTCCACCTTTTTTTAATAGACTCACAGCATTGTTTATATGCCTTATTTGAGGATTGTCAGTGTTGATTTTTAAATACATAATAATTTATCGTCTTAAAAAAAATAAATAAAAAAAACAGCTTAAAGATAAAAGTATTAAAAGTCAATGAATGATGATTGATTTAGAGACCTTTTTTTGATATCTTAATGAATTACTTTTTAACACCACAATAAATAGACATTCGCTGTCTTTAGGAGTAAACAATGACCGATATAAAATTTAATCAAGGACTCTCTTTTGATGATGTTCTAATTTTACCCGGATACTCAGAGATTTTACCTGATGAGGCACAAACTGCTACAAAACTAACTAAAAATCTTAACCTTAATATCCCAATTGTCAGTGCAGCAATGGATACAGTCACCGAAGCTCGCTCTGCCATAGTCATGGCAAGAATGGGCGGATTGGGTTTTATACACAGAAATTTAACCATTGAAGAACAATCAATTGAAG
>Ga0256845_1001791_pt1 | contig 16685 bp, 31 predicted proteins | sample RiftiametaG_FD_189101 | JGI IMG/M metagenome (GOLD analysis project Ga0256845, IMG submission 189101) | Tube worm associated microbial communities from hydrothermal vent at the East Pacific Rise, Pacific Ocean - Riftia | ecosystem: Host-associated > Annelida > Integument > Unclassified ...
TCTTCGATGGGTAGAGAAACCAAGCAAGATAAATCAGTCTCACAAATAGTAAAATAGTTGTCAAAGATAATAATGCTTTCTTCTAATACCACCTCTAAATCATTATCAACCTTTTTGGCAATTAGGCCGGTCTTTTTAGTATCAACATCTTTGGGGTTTAATTGGTAAGCTATGCCAGCTTGAGTTTGAATGTGCTGAATACCCTTGGCAAGGGTAACCACTTCTTCGTTAAGTTTATTGGCAGCTTTTTGTGCTTCATTTTGTAGTGCCACAACTTGTTGTTGTGTTTTTGCTTGAATATCTTGCATACTTTGCCCTCATTTTACTTTTTGTGACACAACCATATCTTGATTAATTTTTTAAAAAAAAGACCTAACGGTATTTTTAATATGTAATTTTTTTTATTAACACCTGCGCTTATTCCAGTTTAATATAGACTAATGCTGTCATATCGCATTCATTCAATCCAATACTTGGATTTCAATTGTCTAATATTCTAGAATTTTTAAGAGAGTTTAGATCTGATAAGTTTTGACACCACAGCCATGTCAGCCTTACCCGCTAATTGACCCTTGAGCAACCCCATTAACTTACCCATATCTTGCATAGAAGATGCATTGGAATCAGCAATCACTTTATCTACGACTACAGAAATTTCATCTTCTGAAAACTGTTCAGGCATATAGTTATTGATAATAACAAGCTCCGCCTCCTCAACCTTAACCAAATCGCTACGATTGGCTGCTTGAAATTGTGAAATTGAGTCTTTACGCTGCTTAACCATTTTTTGAATAACAGCCAACACCTGTGTATCATCTAACTCAATACGCTCATCTACTTCTATTTGCTTGATTGCACCTAGAATCATACGAATGGCCTTTAAGGCGTCTTTATCTTTAGCTTTCATTGCTGACTTCATATCGTCAGTAATGCGGTTTTTTAATTCAGGCATAAAATTTTATAATTTGTTACCAAAAAAACAACTAGTACATACGCTTTCTGTGGATACGATTTTTAGCCATTTCTTTGTGTGTGCGCTTGACTGCTGCTGCCTTCATGCGCTTATTCACCCAAGTTGGCTTTTCATAAAATTCTTTCTTACGAACATCAGTAATAACACCTGCTCGGTCACATGTACGACGAAAGCGTCTTAGTGCAATATCAAATGGTTCGTTTTCTCTTACTTTAATTGAAGGCATAGGGGTTTTCCTTTATGAGTCTGTAGAATCGTTAGCCTCTGTGCTATCGAAATCAACTAATTGAACAATCGCCATTGGCGCTTTATCGCCAGTACGAAAACCAGCTTTAAGAATACGGATATAACCACCAGGGCGGCTTTTGTAAAATGGGCCTAGCTGAGTAAACAACTTGGCAACCATTGCATCATCGCGTAATCTTGCAAATGCGTGACGACGATTGGCAACACTGTCTATTTTGGCTTTGGTAATTAACGGCTCAACAACACGACGAAGTTCTTTTGCTTTTGGCAAAGTCGTCCTGATTGTTTCATGAAGAAATAATGAATTTGCCATATTCTTAAACATCGCCTTACGATGAGAAGAGTTACGATTTAGTTGTCTACCTGACTTTCTATGTCTCATTATAAAATCCTTTATTATTCGCTCATTAAATCAACTGGTGGCCAATTTTCAATGGCTGTGCCTAATTCTAGACCTTTATCAGTTAATACTTCTTTAATTTCATTCAACGACTTACGGCCTAAATTAGGTGTTCTTAGCAAGTCTTGCTCAGATTTTTGAATTAGGTCGCCAATGTAGTAAATTTGCTCGGCTTTCAAGCAGTTTGCACTACGCACTGTCAACTCTAATTCATCAACCGCTGCCAACAATTGTGGATCAAAATCATCTGAAGTTGGCAATGCCTCTTCTTCTTCAACTAATTCCAATTCAACAAATGAAGACAACTGGTCTTGTAAAATTGTTGCTGCACGCTTAATTGCTTCTTCGGCATTAACAGAACCATTGGTTTCTAATTCAATATTAAGTTTATCAAGATTAACCTTTTGATCAACACGAGCCGCATCAACCGTAAAACTAACACGCTTAATTGGTGAAAAACTTGCATCCAACTGCATGCCACCAATGGCTGACGCTTCATCATCACGCGCAACAGCTGCATCATAACCAATACCAGTACCGATCTTAAGTGTCATACGCATATGACCGCCAGCGTTTATGGTGGCAATAACTTTGTCTTTATTAAAGACAACAACATCGGTGCCATTTGCTTCAATATCAGCCACTGTAATTTCACAAGGGCCTTTTTTATCAATGACAACCTCTGCTGATTCAGAAGTGTTTAAAGCAACTGAAACTTCTTTAAGGTTTAATAAAATATCCAGCACATCTTCTTGAACATCATCAATGGCTGAAAACTCATGCATCACACCTTCAATCGCCACTTCAGTAATTGCCGAACCCACCATAGAAGACAATAAAGTTCTTCTCAATGCATTACCTAGCGTATGACCAAAACCCTTTTCCAAAGGCTCAAGAACAACCTTATATTGATTATTCGCCGTCTCTGTTAATTCAACCAACTTCGGCTTTAAAAAATCTCTTGCATTTCCTTGCATAATATGTCCCTTATTTTGAATATAATTCAACAATTAGATGTTCTGCAATATCAGATGACAAATCATCACGAGCAGGCACATTTTTAAACACACCTTTCAGTGCTTTGGTGTCAACTTCAATCCATTCTGCTTGCTCGCCTTGTTGGGCTAATTCCACAGCTAATTGAATGCGACTTTGTTTTTTTGCTTTTTCTCTAATAGAAATTTCATCATTAGCACTCACTTGATAAGAAGGAATGTTAACCACTAAACCATTTACTAAAATAGACTTATGAGAAACCAATTGCCTAGATTCAGCACGCGTGGATCCAAAACCCATGCGATAAACCACATTATCAAGACGACACTCCAATAAAGACAAGAGGTTTTCACCTGTTGAACCTTTCCTTTGAGAGGCTTTTTTGTAATATGAGCGGAATTGCTTTTCTAAGATGCCATAAATGCGTCTAACTTTTTGCTTTTCGCGTAACTGCAAGCCATACTCAGTACCTTTGGCTTGACGAGCAGTTGCACCGTGCATACCTGGTAATTGTGTTACTTTACATTTAGAATCTAATGATCTAATGCCACTTTTTAGAAATAGGTCCGTGCCTTCGCGACGAGCTAATTTACAAGTGGGTCCAGTATATCTAGCCATAATTTATCCTTATACTCTGCGTTTCTTAGAAGGACGACAACCATTGTGAGGGATTGGCGTTACATCTGTGATTGATTGAATTTTTAAACCTTGTGCATTCAAGCCACGAATGGCTGAATCTCTACCAGGTCCAGGGCCTTTAACACGAACTTCTAAATTCTTCATGCCAAAAGCCAGTGCTTTCTCACCACAATTGCCAGCAGCAACTTGTGCGGCAAATGGTGTTGATTTTCTAGAACCTCTAAAACCAGAGCCACCTGAGGTCGCCCAACAAACTGCATTGCCATGACGATCTGTAATCATAACGATGGTGTTGTTAAATGTTGCATGGATATGCGCAATACCGTCAGTAACGACTTTTTTTGATTTTTTCTTTGTTGGAGCTTGTGCCATAATAAATTCCTATAATTATCTAATTAAACGACGAGGACCCTTACGAGTTCTAGCATTTGTTTTGGTTCTTTGACCACGAAGTGGCAATGATTTTCTGTGACGAATACCACGGTAGCAACCCAAATCCTTTAAGCGCTTGATGTCCATTGCAATTTGACGACGAAGATCACCTTCAACTTCAAATTTTGCAACCGCGCCACGTATGAGTTCTAACTGATCTTCAGCCAAATCCAAAACTTTTGTGCTTGGGTCTAATTTAAGCTCTATACAAATTGCTTGTGCACGGGTAGCACCAATGCCAAAAATTGACTGTAAGCCAATAACAATGTGCTTATGTGTTGGAACATTTATTCCTGCTATTCTAGCCATTTACCTTTTCCTTATATCCTATATCTTTAAGTTTTATTAAAATCTGCCCTAATAATTTCTTATTTAAAATAGTAACAAATTAAAATTTTCAAAACGAGCAATTATACCTTGTTAACTTTGCTCTGTCAATTCCCAATTAGCCTTGTCTTTGTTTATGTCTAGGCTCTTTGCAAATAACACGCACGACACCGTGACGCTTGATAATTTTACAATGGTTACAAATTTTCTTAACTGATGCTCTTACTTTCATAATACTTACCCCTCTAGTTTAAACCTGATTTTTTCATTAATGACTCATACTGGTTGGACATTAAATGTGATTGCACTTGTGTAATAAAATCTATTACTACAACAACAATAATTAACAAACTGGTGCCACCAAAATAGAACGGTACATTCCAATATAAAATCAAAAATTCTGGTAGCAAACAAACCGCAGTAATATAAACTGCACCCGTTGCTGTCAAACGCGATGTTACTGCGTCAATATAATCTGCTGAATGCTGACCTGGGCGAATACCCGGAATAAAGCCACCAGACTTGCGTAAATTATCCGCCATGTCTTTTGCATCAAAAGTTAATGCGGTATAGAAAAATGTAAAAAACACAATAGCCAAACCATAAAACATAACATACAATGGCTGACCGGGAGAAATACTCGCAGTCAAATCAGCCAACCAACCCATACCTTCTGATTGAGAAAACCAACCGCCTAAAGTTGCTGGAAATAAAATAATTGAAGAGGCAAAAATTGGTGGAATAACACCTGCCATATTAATTTTAAGTGGCAAGTATGAACTTTGTCCGCCTACCATTTTACGACCTTGTTGACGCTTGGCATAATTCACAGTAATGCGGCGTTGCCCACGCTCCATAAAGACAACAAAAGCAGTTACCAATAATGTCATTGCTAATAATACCACCAGCAAAATAACCGCCAATTCACCCGTGGAAACCAACGACAATGTCGAGCCTATCGCCGAAGGCAAGCCTGAAACAATGCCTGCAAAAATAATCATAGAGATTCCGTTACCGATACCTTTTTCTGTAATCTGCTCACCTAACCACATTAAAAATAGTGTGCCTGTAGTAAGCGTTACCACGGTTACCAAACTGAATGTAAAGCCAGCATTGGTGACCAAATCTACACCACCAGCACTTTGTGATTGCAAAGCAATGGAAATGCCATACGATTGAAATACTGCCAGTACCACTGTACCTAAGCGTGTGTATTGTGTAATCTTACGCTTACCTGTTTCCCCTTCTTTTTTAAGCTGCTCTAACTTTGGTACCACCGAAGTCATTAACTGAATAATAATTGATGCTGAGATATAAGGCATAATGCCCAATGTAAAAATAGACAATCTTTCTAGTGCACCACCAGAAAACATATTAAACATATCCAAAATTGTACCCTGCTGATCTTGCACAAGTGATGCTAATGCAGTAGACGATATAAATGGAATAGTAATGTGTGTGCCCAATCTAAAAACGATTAACGCACCCAATAAAAAGAGGATGCGCTTCGATAAATCTTGAGAAATTCCAGATTGACTCATAAGATTACTCGCTTACCGAACCTTTGGCCGCTTCAATTGCTGCTTTTGCGCCTTTAGTTACCTTAATGCCTGTCAATGTTACTGCTCTAGTAATTTCACCAGAAAGCATAACTTTAACACGCTTAATATTTTTGGTCACCAAGTTGTGTTGCTTTAACACTTCAAGAGTAATTTCTTTTTCGTCTAACTTATTAAGTTCAGACAAGGTTACTTGAGAAGTGATAATTGAAACGCGCGAAGAGAAGCCCACTTTAGGTAAACGACGCTGTAATGGCATCTGACCACCTTCAAAACCAACTTTAGAAAACCCGCCTGAGCGAGACTTTTGACCTTTGTGACCACGACCACAAGTTTTACCAAAGCCACTGCCGATACCACGACCAACACGCTTTCTGTCTCTTTTTTCGCCTTCTGCAGGTGCCAATGTATTGAGTTGCATAATATTCATAATTTAATCCTTGTTTACCTTAGTCTTCAATCTTAAGTAGGTACGATATTTTATTAATCATGCCTCTTACTTCAGGCGTATCAACCAATTCTACTGTATGATTAATACGCTTAAGTCCAAGACCTGTTACTGTTGCACGATGAGAGGGTAAGCGACCATGAAAACTCTTAACCAGAGTTACGCTTACTGTACTTTTTTTAGTTGCAGTTTTTTTTGCTGCTACTTTTTTCTCTTCAGTCATTATGCCTCTCCCCTAATTTCTTCAACAGTTTTACCACGCTTGGCTGCAACTAATTGCGGAGATGACATTGAGGTTAAGCCTTCAATTGTTGCACGAACAACACTGATAGGGTTGCGTGTACCGTTGCATTTTGCCAAGATATTGTGCACACCAACTGCCTCTAATACACTACGCATTGGGCCACCAGCAATAACACCTGTGCCTTCTGATGCTGGTTGCATATAAACTTTGGCAGCGCCAACATTAGAAGTAATAGGGTAATAAAGTGTACCATCTTTAAGTGGCACACTCTTCATTGCCTTTCTTGCTTTGTCCATTGCTTTTTGGATGGCAACAGGCACTTCACGAGCTTTACCCGTACCATAACCTACTTTACCATTGCCATCACCTACAACAACCAATGCAGAAAAGCCAAAGATGCGACCACCTTTAACTACTTTTACAACGCGACGAATATTGACCAATTTTTCAATATAATCATCACCTTCTTCTTTATTATTTTTTCTAAAATCTGCCATTCTCTATGCCTTTTTATAATTTTTTTTAAAAGTCCAAGCCACCATCTCTAGCTGCTTCTGCTAATGCCTTAATACGACCATGGTATTTGAAGCCAGATCGATCAAATGCAACCTTTGTTACCTTTACTTTTTTCGCTGCCTCGGCAATCTCAGCACCAATCTTTGTTGCTGCTGCTACATTGCCCCCATTCTTCTCTTTTAAGCTAGAAGCAAAAGCCAAAGTTTTTGTGCCACAAGCACTAATCACTTGCACATAAATATGCTGGGCAGTTTTGTGCACACATAAACGCTCAACACCTTTCTCAGCATGCTTTGCTCTAAACTTAGTTGCTCTTCTTAAACGCGCTTGTTTTTTAGAAAGTTTCATACAATTACCTTAATTAATTATTTCTTCTTAGCTTCTTTACGAACCACATACTCATCAGTATAACGAACACCTTTGCCTTTATAAGGCTCTGGTGGACGAAAGGCACGAATTTCAGCAGCCACTTGACCTACTTTTTGTTTGTCCATACCCTGAACAACAATCTCAGTTTGAGAAGGTGTCTCAGCAGTAATACCTTCTGGTAATGCATACTGAACAGGATGTGAAAAACCCAATGTTAAATCTAATACCTTGCCCATTGATTTGGCACGATAACCAACGCCAATTAGGGTTAATTTTTTTATCCAACCTTCTGAAACGCCTTGAATCAAGTTCGCCATATTGGCTCTAACAGTACCCGCTTGCGCCCATGCTTTCTTTTCATCTTTCTTATCAACTTTGGCAATGGCAAATGTTAAAACATTGTCTGTATTGGTAATCGTTACCAATGGATGAACATTCATCTGCATTTGGCCTAACTTACCTTTAACTGCCACTGAAGAATCTTTTAACGATACTTCAATACCTGCTGGAATTTCGATTGGTGTTTTTGCAACTCTAGACATCTTATAACTCCTTTAAGAAACGCTACACAAAACTTCACCACCCACATTTTGGGTTGCTGCTTTTTGTCCAGTCATCACACCTTTGGGTGTTGAAACAATAACAATACCTAGTCCATTCATAACACTTGGCATTTCAGTACTCTTTGCATATACACGCAAACTTGGCTTTGAAATTCTTTTCAACGAATCAATAACAGGTTTTTCATCATAATACTTTAACTTAATAGTCAAAGTCTTAGTGGCTTTTTCACCAGCAACACTAAACGATTCAATATAACCTTCTTGCTGCATCACACTTGCGATAGCAGACTTTAAACTTGATGCTGGAATGTTAACTTCTTTCTTTTCAACCATATGTGCATTACGAATGCGGGTTAACATATCAGCTACGGGATCAGACATACTCATAATCTATTACCTCCTACCAACTTGCTTTAGATAAACCAGGAACTTCGCCGTTCATGGTGCGTTCTCTAAGTTTGATTCTAGCCAAACCAAACTTACGATAAAAACCGTGTGGACGACCTGTCAAACCACAACGACTGCGTTGTCTGGTTGGCGAAGCGTCACGCGGCAATGCCTGCAACTTAATCGTTGCTTGAAAGCGTTCTTCATCAGAAGTATTTACGCTTTTAATAATTCTCTTTAACTCAAGGCGCTTAGTGCGGTATTTTGCAACCAACTTAGTGCGCTTAAGGTCTCTGTTTATCATAGACTTTTTAGCCATTTTCTTTATCCTTAAATGGGAAATTAAACATTGCTAATAGTTTCTTAGCGTCTTCATTATTTTGTGCACTAGTAGTAATAGCAATATCCATACCACGCACTCTTGTTACTTTTTCGAAATCAATTTCAGGGAATACGATTTGTTCAGTTAAACCCATGTTGTAATTGCCACGACCATCAAATGATTTCTCATTTAAGCCACGAAAGTCACGAATACGCGGAATTGCGATATTAACTAAGCGATCTAAGAATTCATACATCTTTTCTTTGCGCAATGTTACTTTACAACCAATAGCATTACCTTCTCTTAACTTGAAACTCGCTACTGATTTGCGTGCAATACAAGTCATTGGTTTTTGACCTGAAATTAAACTCATTTCTTCTAATGCGCTTTGCAAAATTTTCTTGTCACCTAGCGCACTACCCAGACCCATATTAATGGTAATCTTTTCAATCTTAGGCACTGCCATTGGATTCTTTTGGCCCAACTCTTTTTGTAGAGCGGGTAGAATTTCTTCTTTATATTGTTTTTGTAATCTAGACACGGTATTTTCCTTTTAACTGTTTCAAACGATTGATTCGCCGTTTGATTTAAAAAATCTTTCCTTGTTACCCTCTTTGTTGGCACGAATACCAACTCTATCTGCTTTTTTAGTCTTCGCATTGTAAATTGCTACATTTGAAATTGCCATTGGCATTTCTGTATCAATAATACCACCCGTAACACCCGCATTTGGATTGGGCTTAACATGCTTCTTAGCAATGTTTAAACCTTCAACCACAACTTTAGCATTTGTTACTTTAGTTACAGTACCCATTGAACCTTTGTCTTTACCTGCAATAACAATAACTTCGTCATTCATTCTAATCTTTTGCATTATAGAACCTCTGGTGCTAATGAGACAATTTTCATAAATTTTGCACTGCGCAATTCACGGGTTACAGGGCCAAAGATGCGTGTACCCACTGGCTCAAGTTTTGTATTTAACAACACAACTGCATTATTGTCAAAACGAATGCGTGAGCCATCAGCACGACGAACACCTTGTGCTGTACGAACAACAACGGCATCATACACATCACCTTTTTTGACTTTAGCGCGAGGTGCGGCTTCTTTAATACTTACTTTGACCACATCACCGATATTTGCATAACGACGCTTAGAGCCACCTAATACTTTAATACACATTGCTTTGACACCACCACTGTTGTCGGCAATATGAAGTTTTGTTTGCATTTGAATCATATTTTATTCTCTTTTAATATGCTAATAATTAATCAATCGCAACTGATTTTTCAAGGACTTCTAACAACGCCCAACACTTGGTTTTAGAAAACGGTTTTGCTTCAACAACTCTTACCGTATCGCCTAAACCGCATTCATTATTTGCATCATGTGCATGTACTTTAGTACTGCGCTTGATGTACTTCTTATAAATTGGGTGCCTTACTTTACGCTCAATTTGAACCGCAATTGTTTTATCACGACTATTACTAACAACTTTGCCTGTTAATACGCGTTCTACTTTATTCTCGCTCATACTCGTTTCTCTCTAATAATAGTTTTAACTCGTGCAATCGACTTTTTAATCTTGCTTAATTTAGATGCATCATCTAACTGTGCACTTTTATGCTTCATACGCAATTCAAAATGATCTTTTAAAAGTGTCATTAAAGTTTCGTTAAGTGTAGAAGTATCTTGACTTCTTAATTCTTTTGCATCCATTACATTGCCATCCTTTTAATTACTTTCGTTTTTACTGGTAATTTAGCTGCTGCTAGTGCAAACGCCTCTTTTGCAACAGTCTCATCAACGCCTTGCATTTCAAACAACATTTGACCTGGTTTGATTTGTGCAATCCAATATTCAACACTACCCTTACCTTTACCCATACGCACTTCCAATGGCTTTTTAGTAATAGGCTTATCTGGAAACACACGAATCCAAATTTTACCCTGACGCTTCACATGGCGCGTCATTGCTCTACGAGCGGCTTCAATTTGTCTGGCAGTCATACGACATCTACCCACAGCTTGTAAGCCAATTTCACCAAAACTAACCTTATGGCCAGTTGCAAGACCGCGGTTACGGCCTTTCATCATTTTTCTAAATTTTGTACGTTTAGGTTGTAGCATTTCTCAATCCTTTATTTCTTACCGATTTGATTAGTAGCACCACGACGAGCAACCTCATCTAATGTGCCTTTCTTATGGTCTAAAATTTCACCTTTAAATATCCAAACCTTGATACCGATTACCCCATATTGTGTATTTGCACCATAATGTGCGTAATCAACATCCGCTCTAAAAGTATGCAATGGTACACGACCCTCTCTATACCACTCAGAGCGTGCAATTTCTGCACCGTTTAAGCGACCACTAACCATTACTTTAATTCCCTGAGCGCCTAAGCGTGTAGCATTACCTAATACACGCTTAACTGCACGCCTATACATCACACGCTTTTCTAATTGTTGTGCAATATTCTCTGCTACCAAACGCGCATCCAACTCTGGCTTCTTAATTTCTTCAATACTAATATGTACTGGAATGCCCATTATCTTGGCAACAATAGCCTTTAGATCTTCAATATCTGCACCTTTTTTACCAATAACAATACCTGGGCGTGCAGTATGAATAATAACTTTTGCATTATCTGCAAGACGCTCAATCTGAACACGACTAACAGAAGCGGATTTTAATTTCTCAAATAAGAAATCTCTCACTTTAATATCAGACAATAAGTACTTAGAATAATCTTGAGAATTTGCATACCACTTAGAATCCCAATCTTTAACGATGCCTAATCTAATACCTTTTGGATTTACTTTTTGACCCATAATTAACCTGCGCTTACGCCAACTGTAATGTGGCTTGTTCTTTTTAAAATACGATTCGCTCTACCTTTTGCTCTAGGGCGAATTCTTTTCATTGTTGAGCCTTCGTCAATATAAACGCTGCTCACCTTTAATTCATCAATGTCTAGTCCATCATTGTTTTCAGCATTTGAAATCGCCGAATTCAACACTTTCTTAACAAGTACCGATGCTTTTTTATTGCTAAACGATAAAATGTTAAGTGCCTCCTCTACTGATTTTGAACGAATTTGATCCGCTACCAATCTCGCCTTAAAGGCTGAGGTTTTTGCATATTTATGTATTGCTTTAACTTCTTTCATTTCAACCTACCTATATTTATGCTTTACGATCGCCTGAATGTGCATGGAATGTTCTAGTCGCTGCAAATTCACCCAGTTTATGACCTACCATTTGTTCGTTAACTGATACTGGCACATGTGCTCTGCCATTATGCACTGCGATTGTTAAGCCAATCATTTCAGGCACAATTACCGAACGCCTAGACCAAGTTTTAATTGGTTTTCTATCGTTATTCTCTTGAGCAGTTAATACTTTTTTGATTAAATGCTCGTCAACAAATGGACCCTTTCTTAATGATCTAGCCATAATTACCCTTATTTATTTCGACGACGTACGATAAGTTTATCAGTACGCTTATTACTACGTGTTTTATAACCCTTAGTTGGTGTACCCCAAGGAGAAACCGGATGACGACCACCACTAGTTTTACCTTCACCACCACCATGTGGGTGATCAACTGGGTTCATCACTACACCACGAACAGTAGGTCTGACACCTCTCCAACGAGTAGCACCCGCTTTACCAAGTTTTCTTAAACTGTGCTCTTTCTTAGATACTTCGCCAATGGTTGCACGACAATCTGCCAATACTTTACGCACCTCACCAGAACGCAATCTCAAAGTAACATAAGTACCTTCTTTTGCAATTAACTGTGCTGAAGTACCTGCACTGCGTGCCATTTGTGCGCCCTTACCTGGCTTAAGTTCAATGCAATGAATAACACTACCCAGTGGAATATTCGCACATGGCATTACATTGCCAACTTTAATAGCAACGCTATTACCTGAAACAATTTCTTCACCTACTTGTAAACCGTTTGGTGCAATAATATACTTTCGCTCACCATCTGCATATAAAACCAAAGCAATATTTGCACTACGATTTGGATCATATTCTAGACGCTCAACTTTTGCAACAATATCGTCTTTATTGCGTCTGAAATCAATAATGCGATAACGACGCTTATGGCCACCACCCTTATGTCGAACCGTAATTTTTCCACGGTTATTACGACCACTGATTCTATTCTTGCTTTCTGTTAGCGGTGCATAAGGCGTACCTTTATGCAAATCTTTATCAACAACATTAACAACAAATCGTCTGCCAGGTGAAGTTGGTTTTCTTTTAATTACTTGTGCCATAATCTCTCTCTTAAGATGCGCTTACGTCAATCATTTGGCCTTCAGACACTTTTACCATTGCCTTCTTCCAATTAACACGACGACCAATTTTGCCTTTATAAACTTTTTTCTTACCTTTAACAACAGAGGTGGTTACATTTTCTACAGTAACACCAAATAGCGTTTCAACTGCTGCCTTGATTTCTTTCTTATTACTATCAACACGCACTTTAAATGCATACTGATTTTGTACTGACAACAATGATGTTTTCTCAGAAACAATAGGTGCCAATAAAGTTTTCAATACTTTTTCTTGATTCATAATTGTGCCTCAATTTTCTTTAATGCTGCTTCAGTAACCACAACATTTTCATAACCAATTAAACTCACTGGGTCAATACTTTGTGTGTCACAAACGCCAACATGATATAAATTACGCGAAGAAAGATATAAATTTTCATCTAACTCATCTGTCATTAACAGTGCATCTTTCACATCTAAAGCCTTAAGCAATGCTGTAACATTTTTTGTTTTCGCATCTTTGACTTCAAAATCTTTTACCACTTTCAGGCGTTCAGTACGCACCAACTCTGAAAAAATAACGCTAATTGCACCTTTGTACATTTTCTTGTTAACTTTTTGAGAAAAACTCTTTGGCTGGGCAGCAAATGTTACGCCACCTGAGCGCCAAATAGGTCCACGAGAAGTACCTGCGCGAGCACGACCAGTACCTTTTTGTGCCCAAGGTTTTTTACCGCCACCACTCACTGCTGAGCGATTCTTTTGCGCTTTAGAACCTTGGCGACCCGTCGCCATATAAGCCGTTGTTATTTGGTGAACCAACGATTGGTTGTAATCTCTTGCAAATACCTTATCCGCAACTTCAGCAGAAGTGGACTTATTGGTGCTTATATCTAATACTTTTAATTTCATTTTAACAACCTTATTCTTTTGTTTCGGCTTCTGGTGCTACATCAACAGCATCTTTCTGCTCTTGAAGTTGCTTACTTATGCCGTTATTTACTTTATCTTTTTTAGTAGATAAATTAACTTTAACAAAACCTTTGTTAGCACCAGGGATTGAGCCCTTTACTAAAATTAAGTTTCTCTCATTGTCAACACGAATCACTTCTAAACATTCTTGTGTTACCTGCTCATCACCCATGTGACCAGCCATCTTCTTGCCTTTAAATACACGACCAGGATCTTGACACTGTCCAGTAGAGCCAATTGCTCTGTGAGAAATCGAGTTACCATGTGTGGCATCTTGCATTGAAAAATTATGACGCTTCACACCACCCTGAAAACCCTTTCCTTTAGATTGCCCAGTAACATCAACATAATGACCTGCGCCAAAAGTTGATAAATCAAAGCTCTTTACACCTGCAATTTCATCAGCATTTGCTCTAAATTCCCAAAGACCTAAACCAATCTCTTGTTCAGCTTTTGCATAATGACCTTTAGTTGCTGATGAAACACGACGCAACTTCGCCTGACCTTTCTTATTAACTTTAGCACCCGTAGTAACCTGTACAGCGCTATAGCCATCTACTTCTACTGTTTTTGTCTGAACAACACGATTAGGTTCAACTTTAATAACACTTACTGCAGTCGCTGAACCATCGTCAGCCAAAATACGCGTCATTCCTAATTTTTGTCCTACTAAACCAATTGCCATGATTCTATTCCTATTACTTGTGTTTGTTAATTAAGCTGAATTGCTACATCAACGCCTGCTGCTAAATCTAACTTCATTAATGCATCAACTGTTTTATCAGTTGGGCTAATAACATCCATTAATCTAACATATGTTCTTAATTCGTACTGATCTCTTGCTTTCTTGTTGACATGTGGAGAAGTTAAAACTGTAAAACGCTCCTTCTTTGTTGGCAAGGGAATCGGACCTCTAACACTAGCACCAGTGCTTTTTGCTGTTGCTACAATCTCGATGGCAGACTTATCGATTAAACGATGGTCAAATGCCTTTAATTTAATTCTAATATTTTGATTGCTCATGTTCTGAATCCTATTAATAAGTACAACTTATGTTTCAACGAAAAAGCGAACATTATACAAGAATATTCGCTCTTAGATTAATTAATTTATTTTTAATCTGTCACCTTAGCAACAACACCCGCACCAACGGTACGCCCGCCTTCTCTGATGGCAAATCTTAAACCTTCTTCCATAGCGATTGGTGATAATAACTCTACTTCCATCTTCACATTGTCACCCGGCATAACCATTTCTACATCTTTTGGTAATTGGCAAGCGCCAGTAACATCAGTTGTTCTGAAATAAAATTGTGGACGGTAGTTATTGAAGAATGGCGTGTGTCGTCCGCCTTCATCTTTGCTTAAAATATAAACTTCTGCTTCAAACTTTGAATGCGGCTTGATTGAACCTGGCTTGGCCAATACTTGACCACGCTCTACATCTTCGCGTTTAGTACCACGAAGTAGAACGCCAACATTATCACCTGCTTCACCAGAATCTAATAATTTACGGAACATCTCAACACCTGTACAAGTTGTTGTTTGTGTGTCTCTAATGCCAACGATTTCAATTTCATCATTAACATTAACAATACCTGCTTCAATACGACCTGTAACCACGGTACCACGACCAGAGATTGAGAATACATCCTCAATTGGCATAATAAATGGTTTGTCTGTATCACGCTTAGGTGTTGGAATGTATGAATCTAATGCTTCAACCAATTTAATGATAGAAGGAACGCCAATGTCTGAAGTGTCGCCTTCTAATGCTTTTAGTGCAGAGCCAAAAATAACGGGGGTGTCATCACCTGGGAAATCATATTCGGTCAACAGTTCACGAATTTCCATTTCTACCAATTCTACCAATTCTTCGTCATCAACCATATCGGCTTTGTTCATATAAACAAGAATATACGGAACACCTACTTGCTTAGACAAAAGGATATGCTCACGAGTTTGTGCCATAGGGCCGTCTGTTGCAGCAATAACGATAATAGCGCCATCCATTTGGGCGGCACCAGTAATCATATTCTTGACATAGTCGGCGTGTCCGGGGCAGTCAACATGGGCATAATGACGAGCTTCTGATTCATATTCTACATGCGCTGTTGAAATGGTAATACCACGCTCTCTTTCTTCAGGGGCATTATCAATATCTGCATAGTCGTTAAATTCACCACCATTGATTTCTGCCATAACTTTAGTGATGGCTGCTGTTAGGGTGGTTTTACCATGGTCAACATGACCAATAGTGCCTACATTAACATGGGGTTTGGTTCTTTCGAATTTTTCTTTTGACATATTATTGCTCCTTGTTACTTTATATTATTTATTTAATTTTTCGATGACATCATCAGCAACATTTTTTGGTGCTGCGGTATATTTTGAGAACTCCATTGAGTAACTTGCGCGACCTTGAGTTGCAGAACGAAGGTCATTTGCATAACCAAACATTTCAGCCAATGGAACATCTGCTTTTAACTGCTTGCCATTCGGGAGATCTTCCATTGCACCTACCAAACCACGGCGTCTATTTAGATCGCCCATCACATCACCCATATATTCTTCAGGTGTAACAATCTCAACAGCCATCATCGGCTCAAGTAATTGTGGATTTGCCAATCGAACGCCTTCTGCTAAACACTTACTAGCAGCAATCTTAAATGCCATTTCGTTTGAGTCTACATCATGGTAAGAACCATCATAAACAGTAACCTTCATATCAACCAATGGGAAGCCAGCCAATACGCCGTTTTCCATTTGCTCTTGAATACCTTTGTTAACCGCAGGAACATATTCTTTAGGAATAACGCCACCTTTAATCTCATCAACAAATTCATAGCCAGCACCCGGCTCTTGTGGCTCAATGCGTAAATATACATGTCCATATTGACCACGACCACCTGATTGTTTAGCAAATTTGTGCTGATGCTCAACCAAAGTTGTAATCGCTTCACGATAAGCAACTTGTGGTGCACCGACATTACACTC
>Ga0256845_1001792_pt1 | contig 16684 bp, 31 predicted proteins | sample RiftiametaG_FD_189101 | JGI IMG/M metagenome (GOLD analysis project Ga0256845, IMG submission 189101) | Tube worm associated microbial communities from hydrothermal vent at the East Pacific Rise, Pacific Ocean - Riftia | ecosystem: Host-associated > Annelida > Integument > Unclassified ...
ACTCTTTATGCTGAATCTAACACTGTCGAAAAAAAAGGCGTTGAGCTTGCCGACACCCTTCTTAACAAAGGGGCAAGGCAAATACTGGAGAATTTAAAAACAGATGAGTGAACAATATGGAAAAATCTACCTGATTGGAGCAGGTCCCGGTGATCCAGGACTTATTACTCTCAAAGCAATGGAATGTATTAAAAGTGCAGATGCTGTTGTTTATGATTACCTTGCATCACCTGTATTACTCCAATATGCAAAAAAAGATGCCCAGATTATTTATGTTGGTAAAAAGGGAGGGGATCATACCCTTTCCCAGGATGGAATTAATGACCTTATTATCAATATGGCTAAGGAAGGACTCAATGTTGCAAGGCTGAAAGGCGGTGATCCTTTTATATTTGGTCGTGGTGGTGAAGAGGCAGAACTAATTGCTGAAAATAGCATACCTTTTGAAATAATACCTGGAGTGACATCGGCAATTTCAGCGGCAGCTTATGCTGGGATTCCTTTAACGCACAGAGAACACGCTTCCTCTGTCTCCATCATTACCGGACATGAAGACCCCACAAAAAAAACTTCCAGCATTGAATGGGAAGCTTTTGCCAAAAGTAAAAGTACCCTTGTATTTCTCATGGGTGTAAAAAACTTACCAGGGATTGTAAAAAATCTTCAAAACCATGGTAAAAACCCAAAAACAGCTGTTGCTTTGATTAGATGGGGAACAACTCCCAAACAGCAAAGTGTAACAGGAGTTCTTGGAGATATAGTTGAAAAGGTTAAAAAAGCCGGGCTGAAATCACCGGCAATTATTGTTATTGGAAGTGTTGTCAAATTAAAAGACAAACTTAAATGGTTTGAAAATCTGCCACTTCTTGGTAAAAAAATCGTTGTTACAAGGGCAAGGGCACAAGCAAGTGCTTTTGTCACTCTACTGCGCAAATACGGTGCTGAATGCATTGAAATACCAACCATAAAAATCAGTGCGCCTAAAGATAATCTTCTCCTTGAAAAAAACATTGATGACATTGATTCCTTTGACTGGGTAATCTTCACCAGTGTAAATGGAGTTAAATTCTTTTTTGACACACTTTTTGCTAAAAATTTGGATGTCAGAGCCCTGGGACATCTTAAGTTTGCCTGCATTGGACCTGTAACAAAGGAAAAATTAAAAGAATTTGGTATTATTTCTGATGTTTTACCTGAAACATACAGGGCTGAATCGGTTGTTAAAGCTTTTTCAGACAGAGAGATAAAAGATAAAAAGATTCTCATCCCCAGAGCAAAAGAGGCAAGAGCAATTCTGCCAGATCAGTTAAAAGAGATGGGTGCTTATGTCCATGAAGTTACTGCTTATGAAACAAGCCTGGTTGACAGTGACAAAACAACTATTGTCAAAATGCTTGAAAATAATGAAATTGATATTGTTACCTTTACAAGCTCATCCACAGTGAAAAATTTTGTAGATCTTCTTCCTTCGGACAAGTATAGAGAATTAATTAAGGATATCACCACAGCATGTATCGGTCCCATTACTGATAAGACAGCAGAGTCTCTTGGCTTCAAACCTGATATAGTTGCAACAAACTATACTATAGAAGGTCTTGTTGACTCAATCTTGCAACACTTTAAAAACATTTAAACTACATTCAACAAAATTAAAACCAAATCCATGAAGATTAATCATAAGAGAAGAGTAAATTACCTTAGAATCTCAATCACTGACAGGTGTAATTTCAATTGTCAGTATTGTGTACCAAAAGAACCTGCCCATCACGTTTCCCATGATAAAGTTGCCAGATATGAAGAGATACTCACACTTGTTGATGCTGCTGTGGACATTGGTATTACTAAAATCAGAGTTACTGGTGGAGAGCCCTTTGTCAGAAAAGGAGTTTTCTCCTTTCTTAAACGGCTCTGCCTTCTTAAAGAACTCAAGGATATCTCAATTACAACAAATGCATCTCTTCTTAATGTTGACAAATTACAACGCCTTTGGAATATGGGCATTAAAAGGTTAAATTTCAGCCTTGACACCCTTGACAGAAAAAAATTTTCTCTTATTACCGGGAAAGATCGATTTAACAGGGTTTTTGATACAATTCATGCTGCCGCAAAAATCGGATTTTCACCTATTAAAATTAATGCTGTAATCTTAAAAGGCATTAATGATGATGAAATAGTTGATCTTGCCTCTATTTCAATTGAAAACCCGTTCCAAATAAGATTTATTGAATATATGCCCATGGGAAACTCTAACATTGATGATGACCAGCAGGTATTGACTTCACATCTTAAAAAAGTTATCAAAGCAAACCTTGGACCTCTTATACCAGTTAAAAGAACCATGAATGATGGTCCTGCAAAAAAGTTCACACTTGAGAAAAGTAAAGGTGAAATCGGATTCATTACTCCGATAAGCGAACACTTTTGTAATGATTGCAATCGGCTCCGGCTCACTGCCCAGGGAAAACTCAGGCCATGTCTTTTAAACGATTATGAAAAAGATATACTAACACCTTTGAGAAATGGTGCTTCAAAAGAGGAACTAAAAACTCTTATACAAAATGTTATTGATGGAAAACCCCTCTCGCACAACCTTGGATTGAAAAATAACAAAATTATTTCCCAAATGTCTTCCATTGGCGGCTGAAACAGCAGGTGAAAACAATTAAGCCCTGAACCATTCCTTTAAAATTTTGGTTGGTACAGGGCTTAGTAGATTGTAATAATATCTCTTATACTTATTTTCTTTATTCTTGAATCAGCTCAATCATTACCATGGAGGCAACATCGCCTTTTCTTGGACCAAGTTTTATAATTCTTGTGTAACCGCCCTCGCGAACAGAATACTTGTCAGCAGCTTCATTAAAAAGATTGTGAACAACTGCTTTTTCTCTCATTACAGATAAAGCCTGTCTTCGGGCATGGAGATCACCTCTTTTTGCAAGTGTGATCATCTTATCTGCAATTTTTCTCAATTCTTTGGCTTTTGCATTTGTTGTTCTAATTTTACTATGTTTAAAAAGTGACGTTACCATATTTCTGAACATAGCCCTTCTATGGCTTGAACTTCTATTTAGTTTAACACCTGATTTTCTATGTCTCATAGAAATTATTCTCCTTCCTCAACAATATCTTCTTCCGGGGGTTCAAACCCCTCAAGATCCATACCTAAAGTGAGCTCCATAGTAACCAGAACTTCTTTGATCTCATTTAAAGATTTTCGACCGAAGTTCTTTGTTTTAAGCATTTCACCGTCTGTCTTCTGTACGAGTTGATATATTTTATAAATTTTTGCATTTTTCAGGCAATTTGAACTTCTAACTGAAAGCTCAAGTTCATCAACACTTCTATAAAGATTCTCATTAAATCCTTTTTGTGCCTTGTCTTTACCGCCTTCATCATAATCAGGCTCATCTGCTTCATCAAAATTCAAAAAAGGATTCATCTGTTCTTTTAATATTTTTGCAGCGTAGGCAACAGCATCGTCTGGCGCAACACTTCCATCTGTCCAGACTTCAAGTGTCAATTTATCATAATCTGTCTTCTGGCCGACTCGAAATTTGCCAACAACATATTTAACACGCTTAATGGGAGAGAACACGCTATCTATCGGTATTGTACCAACGGGTGCTTCCTCATCCTTATTTGCAGCAGCCAGGGAATAACCTTTACCTGACTTGACTTTCATGGTTATGCTCAGCTTAGCTTTTTTTGATAAAGTAGCAATGTGCTGTTCAGGATTCAATATCCAGACTCTGCCGTCTCTACTTACAACATCAGCACCTGTTACTATTTTTTGTCCCTTTACATTAAGGACAATCTCACAATCTTCAGTAGTATCAGTCTTCAGCCTTAACTCTTTTAGATTAAGTATAATTTCTGAAACATCTTCTCTTACATCAGATATTACACTATATTCATGTAGAGCATCATCAAATTTTACAGAAACAATTGCTGCTCCATATAGTGATGAAAGAATGATACGTCTGAGAGAGTTACCTATTGTTGTTCCAAAACCTCTTTCAAGAGGTTCACATACAAATTTTCCATATGTTGAGGTCGTAGTGACGACAAGCTCTTCAGGCTTGATCATCTCTCGCCAGTTCACATATGCAAGTTTCTCAGTTGGCATTTATATCTCCTGTTATTTAAAGATTTAAACAACTTGGAAAAGCTCAATTATTTGGAATAAAGCTCTACAATTAAATTTTCCTGGATTGGCAGAGTAATATCTTCCCGCACTGGAATTCCAGCCACAACACCCTTGAAGTTATCCTTGTCAAGCTCAAGCCATTGAGGCACACCACGTCTCACAACAGCTTCTAGAGATTCGACAATGGCTTTAACAGTTCTGCTTTTCTCTTTCACCTCAATAACATCACCTTTTTTTATCTGATAGGAGGGTATATTGACTTTTTTCCCGTTAACAGTAAAATGGTTATGTCTTACAAAATGCCTGCCCTGGGTTCTAGAGCCTACCAGACCAAATCTGAACACTACATTATCAAGTCTTCTTTCAAGAATTTCCAATAAATTGTTACCAGTAACACCTTTTCGCCTGTCAGCCTCTTTAAAGCTTAGACGAAATTGCTTTTCTGACATACCGTAAATTCTTTTTACTTTCTGCTTTTCCCTGAGCTGCATTCCATAATCAGATATTTTTTTCCCTCTTTTTTGTCCGTTCTCACCAGGGGGATAGCCTCTTCTATCAAAGCTGCATTTATCTGAAAAGCATCTGTCTCCTTTTAGAAAAAGCTTTATATTTTCTCGTCTACATTGCCGGCAAACTGCTCCTCTATATCGTGACAACGTCGTCCTCCTTTATATACTTATCCATTACACTCTTCTCTTCTTTGGTGCACGACATCCATTGTGGGGCACCGGTGTAACATCTTTTATCAATGATATATTAAACCCAAGAGCATGTAATGCTCTCAGTGCCGATTCCCTACCTGGTCCCGGTCCTTTAATATAAACACCCAAATTCTTCATTCCATATTCCATCACTTTTTTTCCAGCATCTTCTGCTACTATTTTTGCAGCAAAAGGAGTACTCTTTCTTGATCCTTTAAATCCATGAACTCCAGAACTTGACCATGACAGAGTATTCCCATTTTCATCAGTGATTGTAACAATCGTGTTGTTGAATGTAGATTGGATATGTGCAACTCCGGTAGAAATATTCTTTCGTATCTTCTTCTTTACTGTTGCTTTGGTTTTTTTTGCCATAACTAACTATTACCTTTTTCTATTATCCTTAAGTCTTCTTTTTTACAGCAATACGTTTTGGACCTTTTCGTGTCCTTGCATTAGTACTGGTTCTCTGTCCCCGGACAGGAAGTCCGCGTCTATGACGTAGTCCTCTATAGCAGCCCAGGTCCATCAATCTTTTAATATTCATTGATACTTCAGATCTTAATTCACCTTCAACCTTGTACTTACTGTCAATAATCTTCCTAAGAGTATTGACCTCTTCTTCAGTAAGATCGTTAGCTTTAATAGTGGGATTAATATTCCCTTCTGACAGTATATCCCTTGCACTTTTTCTGCCGATACCGAAAATAGCAGTTAAAGCCAATTCAGCGTGCTTCCCTTTTGGTAAATCTACTCCTGCAATTCTTGCCAATTTTTCCCCCTATCCTTGCCTCTGTTTATGACGTTTGTTAATACATATAACTCTAACAACACCACGCCTTTTTACAACTTTACAATTGCGGCAAATTTTTTTTACAGATGCTCTAACTTTCATCTAACATAATCTCCTAAACAAAGCATTTATTTCACAATAACTTTTTGTTATTTATATCTATATGTTATTCTACCCCGATCCAGATCATAGGGTGACAATTCCACCGTAACCTTATCTCCGGGCAAAATCTTAATAAAATGCATTCTCATCTTACCTGAAATATGAGCTGTCATAACATGATTATTTTCAAGCTCAACTTTAAATGTTGCATTTGGTAAGGTTTCAAGTACTGTACCTTCTAATACAATTGGCTCTTCTTTTGCCATAATCTTATCCTAATTCTCCTGATTGCAATTTGTTGCAATAAAAATATCTATCGTTTTTTCCCTGATCGTCCTAAAAAACCATCATAATTACCAGTTATCAAATGCGACTCAATCTGTCCCACTGTGTCTATTGATACTCCCACAACAATGAGGAGCGCTGTGCCTCCGAAATAAAAAGGTATATTAAATTTAGTCATTAGTATTGTAGGCAAAACACAAACAGCTGAAACATATATTGCACCCCCCAGGGTAATTCTGCTAAGTACTTTATCTATATATTCAGAAGTTCTCTTACCTGGTCTAATCCCAGGAATATAACCACCATTCTTTTTCATATTTTCAGCAACATCATCAGGTTTGAATTGAATAGCAGTGTAAAAATAACAAAAGAAAATTACAAATCCGACATAAATCAAATAATATAGAATGGTTCCAGGGCTCATCAGTGCTGAAAAATCTTTCACTTGGGGTATGTCAACAAATTGAGCAATCGTAGTTGGAAACATAATAATAGAAGAGGCAAATATGGGTGGAATGACTCCAGCTGTATTTATCTTCAATGGAAGATGGGAACTTTGCCCCCCATACATTTTTCTTCCAACAACTCTTTTTGCATAATGGACAGGGATTCTTCTTTGTGCCTGCTCCATATAAACGATAAATGCGACAACTCCAACCATCAAAACAGCAAGAATAATCATACCAAACACACCCATTTCACCAGTTGTGATAAGGCGGACAGTATTAGCTATGGCTGCAGGCATTCTTGCAACAATTCCTGCAAAGATAATCAATGATATTCCATTACCTATCCCTCTTTCTGTAATCTGCTCACCCAGCCACATTATAAAAGAGGTACCTGCTGTTAAAGTTATTATGGTTACTAATCTGAACTCCCAGCCCGGACTCACTACTACCGAGGCTCCAGCAGGAGATGTCATGCTTTCAAGACCAACGCTTATTGCAAAGCCCTGGATCACACTTAGCAGGACTGTTCCATACCTTGTGTACTGGGTTTTCTTTTTCTGACCGTGCTCTCCCTCTTTGGAAAGTTGTTCAAGATGTGGCACAACAACAGTCATAAGCTCTATAATAATGGAAGCACTAATATAGGGCATAATACCTAGAGCAAAGATTGAAAGGTTATCCAGAGCACCACCTGAAAACATATTAAACATGGAAAAAAGAGTACCAGCAGCATTATCAAAAAAAGATTGCAATGCTGCTGCATCAATCCCCGGAGTCGGCACATGAACTCCAATACGGTAAACAAACAAAAGAACAAGAGTTATTAAAAGTTTCTTTTTTAACTCTGGAATTTTAAATATGTTTTGATAGCTTTGGTCAACCATTTGTAATTTACTGCCTCATCTATTATTAAAATTTAATATTAAAATTTAAAAACTGATTCCATCATATTTCCAAACTTCCACCAGCTGATTCAATTTTTTCTTTTGCAAGCTTACTTGCTTTACACTGTTTTAAAGTGAAAACTTTTTTCACCTCACCGTTTCCAAGTATTTTAACTGAATCAAACTGATTTTTTATCAATCCTGCATCTTTAAGTGCAGCGATATCAATGGTTGCACCATCATCAAATCTATCCAGGTCAATTACATTTACAACAGCAACATTTTTTCTAAATATATTTGTAAATCCACGTTTGGGTAAACGTCGATGAATAGGCATTTGTCCACCTTCAAACCCTGGTCTGACACCACCGCCGGATCTTGAATTGTGCCCTTTATTTCCCCGGGTTGATGTGGAACCCATACCAGAGCCGGGACCCCGACCTACTCTCTTTCTCTTTTTGCGACTTCCTGCTGCAGGCGCCAATTCATGAAGCTTCATTTTATATCTCCTCAACTTTAACCAGATGAGACACTTTATTTGCCATTCCAAGAATTGATGGATCAGCTTTATGCTCAACTGTCATATGCATTTTTTTAAGCCCAAGAGCTCTCATGATTTTTTTATGTTTTTCCGGTCGCCCTATTATGCTTCTAACTTGTGTGATTTTTACCTTACCTGCCATCTTGCATATCTCCACTATATTTCTTCTGCTTTAAGACCTCTTCTTTGAGCAACAGCCTCTTTAGTTTCAAGGGATTGAAGCCCCTGAATTGTTGCTCTGACAATATTTTGAGTATTGTGAGTTCCTAAACATTTTGTTAAAATATCTGTTATGCCTGCTGCTTCAAGGACCGCTCGAATCCCGCCACCGGCTATTACGCCAGTACCTGGGGAAGCAGGTTTTAACAACACTCGACCGGCTCCAGCTTTCCCGATAACTTTATAAGGAACAGTACCATTAAGTATTGAAACCTTGTGCATTGATTTTTTTGCTGTATCCATACCCTTTCTAATGGCTTCAGGCACTTCTTTTGCTTTTCCAAGTCCATACCCGACACTGCCTTCACCATCACCAACAACTACAAGTGCACTAAAGCTAAAATTCCTGCCACCCTTAACTACTTTAGCAACACGATTTATCTTTACAACTCTGTCAATCAGTTGGTTATCTTCATTGTTCTTATACTTGCCTGCCAAGAGTTTCTCCTCCTTAATTAGAAATCCAACCCAGCTTCACGAGCTCCGGTTGATAAAGCCTGCACTCTTCCATGATATAAAAAACCATTTCTATCAAAAACAACTTTTTTGATTCCTTTATCAAGAGCTCTTTTGCCAATCATCTGCCCAACTTCTTTTGCCCTGATTTTTTTATCACCTTTGACATCAAATTCCTTATCCAAAGTTGATGCACAAACCAGAGTATTGCCTTTTACATCATCCACAATTTGAGCATAAATATGTTTGGAGCTTCTAAAGATACTAAGTCTTGGTCTATCTTCACTTCCAAAAATATTTTTTCGAATACGTTTTTTTCTTTTAAGTCTTGAGACTTTTCGTTCTGATGTTTTTGCCATTTTTTTATATTCCTTGCGCTTTATTCACCGCCTGCAGTTTTACCAGCTTTTTTAATAATTCTCTCGTCTGCATAAATTATTCCCTTGCCTTTATACGGTTCAGGTGGTCTCAAAGCTCTTAAATTAGCAGCAGTCTGTCCAACTAATGCTTTATCAATACCTGCCAGGACAATCTCAGTATTTTTATCTACACTTGCTGAAATACCTTCTGGCAAAATAAAATCCACAGGATTGGAAAACCCAAGGTTGAGAACAAGAGTATTACCTTTGAGCTCTGCTCTATAACCTATTCCAGAAAGCTTAAGCTTCTTTTCAAATCCATTGGCTACACCCTCAACCATATTTGCTATCAAGGATCTGAACAATCCCTGCAAAGCAACCTTTTCTCTATCATTGGGATCAGTTGCTGTAACTTTAATAGCCTCTTTCCCAATCTCCACATCAACAGCAGTATGCAGATCAAGTTCCAAAGAACCTTTAGTGCCTTCGACTTTAATCTGATTATCTTTAACAACAGCTTTAACCTTTTCTAAAATCTGAATCGGTTTTTTACCTATTCTTGACATATTATATTACTCCTGATAACTACTAAGGTATTACCAAACATTACAAAGAATTTCGCCGCCCATATTAGCTTCTCTTGCCTGTTTATCGGTAACTACACCCTTTGATGTTGAAACAATCGATATTCCCAGCCCATTTAAAACAGGCTCGATCATTTTTGCTTTTTTATAAACTCTGCACCCGGGTTTGCTTACACGCTCTATCCCAAAAATCGAATGCCTTCTGTCAGGCATGTATTTAAGATGCACCCTAAGTATACCCTGTAAATCATCATCAAGAAATTTATAATCCTTAATGTACCCCTGCTCTTTCAGCACCCGCGCCACTTCAATTTTTAATTTTGACCCGGGGATATCCACTTTGGCAAACTCTGCATTTCCACCGTTTCTAATCCGAGTCAGCATGTCTGCAATTGGATCACTCATTGCCATATTGTCATTCTCCTAAAACTATTTCATTGGAAATAATTACAAATATTTATAAATAACTACCAGCTTGACTTTGTCACACCTGGAAGCTTTCCTGCTGATGCTAACTCTCTAAAACAGATCCTGCACATCCCAAATTTTCTTATGAATGCTCTTGGTCTGCCACAAAAGGGGCATCTATTATATCCTCGAACTTTAAATTTCGGTTTCTTTGCTGCTTTTACGATAAGAGACGTTCTAGCCAAGGTACTACCTCCTTAAAAAATATTAATTCCTAAAAGGCATACCTAATGCTTTTAGCAATTCCTTACCTTCTTCATTAGTATGAGCTGTTGTAACCACAGTTACATTCAGCCCCCTAATACTCTCAACTTTGTCATAATCAATTTCAGGAAAAATAATATGCTCTTTAATGCCCAAACTGTAATTGCCACGACCGTCAAAAGCTTTTCCTGATATACCTTTGAAATCTCTGACACGGGGTAAAGCAACATTTACAATGCGGCTGAAAAAATCATACATCTTTTCCCTGCGCAGTGTTACCATACATCCTATTGGCATTCCTTCTCGCAATTTAAAAGCTGCTATTGGTTTTTTAGCCCTTGTAATTACAGCTTTTTGACCTGCAATCATGGTAAGATCAGCTGCAGCAGAGTCCACTATTTTCGGATTAATTGCACCCTCTCCCAATCCCATGTTCAGCACGATTTTATCGAGTTTTGGGACCTGCATAATACTGCTATACTTAAAGGTCTTCATCAACTCAGGAACTACTTCGTTTTTGTATTTATCTATTATAGCTGCCATTTAATTTCTCCGCTTTCGACTCTTTATGAATCGATCTGTTCATTACACTTTTTGCAGACTCTTACTCTTTTTCCATTTTCAAGCTCTTTAATGCCTATCCGGGTTGGTTTCACACAATTATTACACATCAGCATCATATTTGATATTTCAACTGGCATTGATTTCTCAACAATCCCACCTTGTGGATTAGCTTGAGTTGGCTGCTGGTGAGATTTAACAACATTAATGTTTTCCACTACAACACGGTTTGATTTCTTTATTACTTTAATAACCTTACTGATTTTTCCTTTATCTTTACCAGTAAGAATTTTTACTTTATCATCTTTTTTAATTCTAATTTTCATATTTCCCATTAGAAACTTTCTCCTAACAACTTCCGCCCTCTATATAACATCAGGGGCAAGTGATATAATTTTCATAAACTTTTTATTCCTAAGTTCTCTTGCAACAGGTCCAAAAATACGTGTTCCTATGGGCTCGCTGGATTTTTCAATAATTACTGCTGAATTATCATCAAATCGCACAGTAGAACCATCAGGGCGTTGAATCTCTTTTTTAGTTCTTACTATCACTGCTTGAACAACTTCACCTTTTTTTACCTTTGCATCAGGAATTGTCTCTTTAACTGAAACTGTTATTATATCCCCAATACTTGCAAAGCGTCTTTTTGAACCTCCCAACACTTTTATGCAACACAACTCTTTTGCACCGGAGTTATCAGCTACTGTAAGTCTAGTTTCACTCTGAATCATTTTTTGGCTCCCTTATTAAGCTTAAACAGCCTTTCTCACAATCTCTTTAACACGAAAATATTTAGTTTTGCTCAATGGTCTGGTCTCAATAATCTTAACCTGATCACCAATGTTGCATTCATTTTTTTCATCGTGAGCTAAGTACTTTTTTTCGCGTTTTATATATTTTTTATAAACACTATGTTTAACAAATCTCTCAACCCGGACAACAACAGATTTATCCATCTTATCCGATACCACCTGACCATGTAACTCTTTTTTGTTTTGTTTTTCTGTCATAACAAATCTTTTCAATATTAGTTTAAATCAATATTTTTCTCTTTTGCAATGGTCATAACTCTTGCAATATCTTTCCTGATATTTGGCAATGCTACAGTATTCCCAAGCTGTCCTGATTTGTGTTGAAAACGCATATTAAAATACTCTTTTTTCAACTCACCAAGTTGGGTCTTTATCTCATCTGCACTTTTCTCTCTAAGTTCACTCACTTTCATACTTATCTCCTCTCCACAAAACGAGTTTTCACGGAAAGTTTACTGGCTGCAAGTTTCAATGCTTGTTGTGCTACTTCTTTTGAGATACCTTCCATTTCATATATTATTTTCCCAGGTCGGACAACTGCTACCCACGCATCAGTATCGCCCTTACCTTTACCCATTCTAACTTCAGCAGGTTTTTTAGTAATTGGTTTGTCTGGAAACACTCTAAGCCATGATTTGCCAGCTCTTTTAACCTGTCTAGTCAATGCGATTCTTGCTGCCTCAAGCTGTCGGGCATTTACATAACCACTTTCAGTGGCCTGTAATCCAAAATCTCCAAAACTTAAAGATACGCCTCGGCTTGGTTTGCCTTTCATTCTTCCGCGCTGACGTTTGCGGTATTTTACATTTTTGGGACTAAGCATTTATCTAAAATCTCCTCATCACTGGAACCTGACACCTTAATTCAGGCGCTCTTTTCATCTGCATTAATGATTTCACCTTTAAAAATGAAAACTTTTATGCCAATTGTTCCATATGTTGTTTTTGCTTCAATAAAACCGTAATCAATATCTGCCCGCAGTGTATGCAAAGGTATTCTTCCCTCTTTATACCATTCAGTTCTTGCCATTTCAGCACCACCTAATCTTCCAGCACAAATGATCTTTATGCCTTTAGCACCAAAACGCATGGCAGTAGTTACACTTCTTTTCATTGCTCTTCGAAATGCGATTCTTCTTTCAAGCTGCAAAGCAATATTCTCTGCCACCAGTTGAGCATCTGTCTCTGCTCTGCGTACCTCTTTAATATCAATCAGTACATCAGACGATAACATCTTTTCCAAATCTTTTTTCAAAAGAGCTATCTCAGATCCTTTTTTACCAATAATTATTCCTGGTCTGGAAGCAAAGACTCTGATTCTGATCTGTTTAGCAAAACGTTCGATTTCTATTTTTGAAATACCTGCATGATACAATTTCTTTTTCAAGAATTTTCTTACAGTGAAATCTTCATATACATATTTTGCATAATCTTTATCTGCATACCATTTGGAATCCCATGTTTTTACGATTCCTAACCTTAATCCTATAGGATTGACTTTCTGACCCAAGGGGTGCTCCTCCTTATTTCAACCGGTTATTCAACTATTACAGTTATATGACTAGTTCTTTTCAAGATTCGGTTTGCCCGTCCTCTTGCTCTTGGTCTAAACCTTTTCATAGTCGGACCATGATCAACAATAATATTTTTAACAACCAGGTCATCTACATCAAGGTCGTTATTATGTTCAGCATTAGCCACAGCAGATTTCAATGTTTTGCCAATAATACCGGCTGCTTTTAAAGGCATAAACTTTAATAAATTCAATGCTGTCTCTACATTTTTACCCTTTACCCTCTCAATGGGCATTCGCAACTTAAAGGGAGAAATTCTTACAAATTTTGTTTTTGCTATGATTTCCATTATTTAATCCTTAAACTACACTTTTGTTTTTTTACTTCCAGCATGACCATAAAACACTCTGGTCGGAGAAAACTCACCCAGTTTATGACCAACCATATTCTCAGATACATATACTGGAATAAATTTTTTCCCATTATGGACAGCTAGAGTAAGCCCCACCATTTCAGGAAAAATTGTAGATCTTCTTGACCAGGTTTTAATTACTTCATGACTGTTTGATTCAACTGCTTTCAAAACTTTCTTTAAAAGTTCCTGAGCAATATATGGACCTTTTTTTAATGACCTTGGCATATTAAATCACCCTATTTCCTTTTTGATCTTCTCTTAACAATATATTTATCTGTTCGTTTATTCTTTCTGGTTCTGTATCCTTTTGTCGGTACACCCCAGGGAGTACATGGATGTCGTCCACCAGCAGATCTTCCTTCACCTCCGCCCATGGGATGATCAACCGGGTTCATTGCAACACCTCTGGATTTAGGTCGTTTGCCCATCCATCGGGCCCGACCTGCTTTTCCAATTTTAATGTCACCATGTTTCTCATTTCCAACTCTTCCTATGGTGGCTTTGCATTTTAAATGAACCATTCGGACTTCATTGGAAGGAAGCTGGATCTGTGCGTAGCTACCTTCTTTTGCCATCAGTCGGGCGTAGCCACCCGCACTTCTGACAATTTGACCGCCCTTATTTGCTTTTAGTTCTATATTGTGAATTCTTGTACCGGTGGGAATATTTTCCAGGGGCAGACAATTGCCTGGTTTTATATCAGCATCAGGTCCTGTTTCTATCTCATCACCAACTTTTATATCTTTTGGTGCAAGGATATATCTTTTCTCACCATCTTTATAAACTAAACGAGCAATCCTAGCACTTCTATTGGGATCATATTCTATAGTTAAAACTCTAGCAGGGATACCATCTTTATCCCTTTTAAAGTCAATAATTCTATAAAGTCGTTTTACACCGCCGCCCTTTCGTTTACTTGTAATCCTGCCATATGAATTGCGACCAGTATGTTTATTTAGCTTTTTAAGCAGTCTTCTTTCAGGTTTAGTTTCTGTAATCTCATCAAAGGAAAGATATTCCTGAGCCCTTCTTCCTGGTGATGTGGGTTTTGTCCTTTTAATTGACATATATATACCTCTTTAAACGCCTTCAAAAAAATCAATTTTCTGTCCTGGCATAAGTTTAACAACAGCTTTTTTCCAATTTTTTTTCTTGCCGGAAATTTGTCCGCGTTGCGTGGTTTTGCCTTTTACTATAGATGTCCTAACCTGTAATACTTTAGTATTGAAATTCTTCTCTATTGCATTCTTTATTTCAACCCGGTTGGCATTTATGGCAACCTCAAAAGTAAGCTGATTGTGATACTCTTTTTGAAGAGTTGTTTTTTCAGTAATAACAGGTCCTCGAACAATATCATATTCTTTAATCATTTTGCCTGGAACCTCCCTTCAACATTCTCAACAGCAGATTTGACCATAAGCAAATTATCATATCTTAAAATATCATACACATTAAGTCCTGCTGATTTAATTACTTTTACATCGGGAATATTTCTTGCTGATAAAATCAGATTTTCATCATCATTATCAAATATAACTAAAGTTTTTTTAAGATTAAGGTCCTTTAAAATTTTTGCAAACTCTTTTGTTTTTATCTTATCAAGTTTGATATCATCGATAATAACGAGTTCTTTTGCTTCAAGTTTGGAGCTTAAAGCCATTTTTAAAGCTTTTAATCTGACTTTTTTGGGGATTTTATGGGAATAAGATCTCTGGGTAGGTCCAAAAATCACTCCTCCGCCTCTACGTAAGGGCGATTTCACATCTCCGGAACGTGCATTTCCGGTTCCTTTTTGCCTGTATAACTTCTTGGTACTGCCAACAATTTCTGACCGACCCTTAACTTTTGCTGTGCCTGATCTTCTTTTTGCCAGCTGCATTCTCACAACATCGTGAAGAATACTCTTTTTAACAGGTATGGCAAATATATCATCGGAAAGATCAATATTAGATACTTTCTCACCTGCTCTGTCTATAACTTCTACAGCAGCCATATTTTTCCTCTTTACTAAATTTAAGACCGCACATCACTGCTTAATGATTAGGCAATACCTGCGGTCCTTTGCATTATTTATCTAAAAGGTGTTAATTGATAATTAACCTGATAATTAATCAGCTTTTTTCAATTCCACAATACCTGTTCTGGCTCCTGGAATAGCACCTTTTATTAATATTACGTTCTCTTCTAATTTTATATCTACTACTTTTAAATTCTTTACAGTAATTCTGTCACATCCCATATGTCCGGGCATTCTTTTGCCTTTAATTACCCTTGCTGGCCAGGCACTTTGACCGATGGAGCCAGGTTTTCTATGATTCCGGCTACCATGGGTTTCAGGTCCACGGCTAAAGCCATGTCTTTTAATAGTACCTTGAAAACCACGACCTTTTGATACTCCAGAAATAACAACCTTGTCTCCTAATGCAAACATACTCAAGTCAACAACCTGCCCAAGTTCATACTCTTCTGTATTATCTACTCTAAACTCACGCAATGTTGAAAATCCTTTACCTCCACTTTTCTCAAAATGTCCGGCATCAGGTTTATTTATCTTTTTTGCATCAAGCTCTCCAAATCCAAGCTGAAGTGCATTATATCCATCTGTCTGAATATTTTTAATCTGGGTGACAACACATGGTCCTGCCTGTACCACTGTAACAGGGACAAGTCTTCCATCAGACTCAAAAACACTTGTCATCCCAATTTTTTTACCTAGTATACCTGTGCTCATTTGTTTTCCTGTTTTAAACTATAATTTTATCTCAACATTCACACCAGGTGAAAGATCAAGTTTCATTAATGAATCTACTGTTTGCTGAGTTGGTTCCATTATATCCATCATTCTCTTGTGTGTCCTGATTTCAAACTGCTCCCTGGATTTCTTATTTACATGGGGAGAGCGCAAAACACAAAATTTATTTATTATGGTTGGAAGAGGAACCGGACCTACTACTCTTGCGCCTGTTTTCCTTGCTGTATCAACAATATCAAGTGCTGACTGATCAAGAAGTTTATGATCATATGCTTTCAGCCTGATTCTTATTTTTGTCTTTATCATTGCTGTTTCTTCTTTCTAAAGCCTTTTCAGTTATTCTAAACTTACTCGATTATCTCGCCTATAACACCAGCACCAACAGTACGTCCACCTTCTCTTACTGCAAAACGAAGCTCTTTTTCCATGGCTA
>Ga0256845_1001793_pt1 | contig 16682 bp, 16 predicted proteins | sample RiftiametaG_FD_189101 | JGI IMG/M metagenome (GOLD analysis project Ga0256845, IMG submission 189101) | Tube worm associated microbial communities from hydrothermal vent at the East Pacific Rise, Pacific Ocean - Riftia | ecosystem: Host-associated > Annelida > Integument > Unclassified ...
TACTATAACAGTAGAGCGTGGACCAACAGAATTTGATTATAATGGACTTAAATTTATTCTTAAATCTCAATGCGACGAACAAATACAAGATAATGTATATCTTAATGTACATTTCTATAAGGAATACGACCTTACAGTGGCAGTAAATGGACAAGGTACTACAAATTTAAGTACAGGAGTTTTTCCATACGAAGAAGAACATATTGTAAATTTATATGCATCTGCAAATAATGGTTATGTATTCGAAAAATGGATTGTTGGAAATGATACATACTATACTCAAGCAATACCAGTTACAATGGATATGGATAAAACGGCAACAGCTTATTTTATTGAATCTACAGAACCTCAGTATGAAGTGAATATATCACATATTGGAAACGGTGCAAGTACTCCACCTGCCGGCAGTTATTATTACAATGCAGGTACTGACTTGGAGCTTATAGCAAACCCCGAGCTTTATAATGCTTTTGTAAAATGGACAGTTAATGGAGAGGTATTAACTGATGCAATAATTAATTTAGTGATAAATGAAAACACAGAAATTGTAGCCGAATTTATTAAAACATATCAATTAAATATTACAAGCTCAGGTAATGGCACAACAAATCCCGAATTAGGGTGCCATACATACATTAAAGATACAATTGTTGGTGTATTTGCCTCTCCTAACGAAGGCTATGTATTTGAAAAATGGGTAATTGATAGTGTAAATGTTTTTGACCAATATGTAGAAATTGAAATGAATAAAGATGTTTCAGCTATGGCATATTTTATTAGCACACAAGAAGAACAACATACATTATATGTTAGTTCAAGCACCGAAGGTGGAGCTACAACACCTCCTACAGGTGAATATTTTTATGTAGATGGAAGTAACATAGAAATTACTGCAATACCAGAAAGTGGGTATCTATTCGATAAATGGATTATTAACAGTATTGAAACAACTACTAACCCTGTTAATTTAACACTTACAGGCGATTTTACAGCAGAGGCTTATTTTAAAACAAATCCTTTGTCTATTGAAAAAGAAATATTTAATAATATATGTAATGTTTTTCCTAACCCATCAAATGGTATAATACAGGTAAATTCTTCTTTTCCAATTAAAGAAATACGCATTATGGATATAACCGGAAAAGTAACAGATATATTTGATGGTTCAAATGTAAATACTCAAAATATTATTCTGGCAAATTACAACTCAGGTATTTACTTAATAAGTATTGTTACAAAAAAATCAAATACAATATTAAAATTAGAAATTCATAAATAGTTTCTTAGCTAATTTTTAAAAAAAGGTAGTTTACTTGTGTAAGCTACCTTTTTTGGTTGTTTTAATTTTTTTTGTCTATTTTTACCGTATAAAACTTTTAATTAAAAATAACGCAACAACCTCATAGCTTAGCCGTTTGCAATTGTGATTTTTTAAATGTTAATTTCTTTGTTAATAATAAAAAAAAGAAAAATAGAAACTAAAGACAAATAGCAATATCTTTACAACTGAAAATTGGTAAAAGGGAATACTGTTAAAATCAGTAGCTGTACCCGCAGCCGTAATTTCGACTCTGTTTTCAGAGTAGCGTGTTTTTAAAACTACACCACTGTTCTTAAATGAACGGGAAGGTAATTAAAAATCGAAAAAGCCGGAAGACCTGCCATTTTTTGTTATAATTCGTAGCTTTCGGGAAAAAAGGCTAAGAAAGAGTGATCAACTTTCTTTAGATTTTACCATTGCTATCATTAATTGTTTAATTATTAAAAATTTTTTATTATGAAAATTAATGAAGCTGTTAAATCAGTAAAAAAACGCGACGGAAGAATTGTTCCGTTTGAAGTAGAAAAAATTACATTTGCAATTTTTAAAGCATTACGTGCAGTTGGCAAACCTAACAGAGACTTAGCAAAAAAAATAGCAGAAAATGTTGTGACTAAATTAGAGGATAAAACACCAACAGTTGAGCAAATACAAGATTTAGTTGAATATGAGCTTTTTAATCAAAAACTTTTTAAAGTAGCAAAAGCATATATTATATATCGAAAACAACACGATGGTATCAGAAATGTAAAAGAATTATTTTCTAATATTGATATTGTTGATGACTATATTAACAACAACGATTGGCGTATTAAAGAAAGTGCAAATTCAAGCTATTCTTTGCAAGGAATGAACCAACATGTTTCAACTTTAATTAGTTCGCAATATTGGTTAAATAAAATCTATCCTACCGAAATAGGAAACGCACACAAACAAGGTAAAATACATATTCACGATTTAGGTTTTATAAGCGTTTATTGTGTTGGTTGGGATTTGCAGGAATTGTTAATGGTTGGTTTTAGAGGCGTTACAGGAAAAGTAGAAAGTAAACCTGCTAAACATTTTAGAACATTATTGGGGCAAATAGTAAATTTCTTTTATACAATGCAAGGCGAAGCAGCTGGAGCTCAAGCTTTTTCTAATTTCGACACATATCTTGCTCCATTTATTCGTAAAGATAATTTATCTTACAAAGAAGTGAAACAGGCATTGCAAGAGTTTATGTTTAATATGAATATTCCTACCCGTGTGGGTTTTCAAACACCTTTTACAAATATAACGCTTGACTTGGTTATACCAAATAATATGAAAGATAATGCTGTTATTATAGGTGGAAAATTACAAAATGATACTTATGCTAATTATCAGCACGAAATGGATATCTTTAATAAAGCTTTTGCCGAAGTTATGACCGACGGTGATGCTAATGGCAGGATTTTTTCGTTTCCTATACCAACATATAATATAACAAAAGATTTTGACTGGAATAATGAATACAGACAGCCAATTTGGGAAATGACAGCGAAATATGGGATACCTTATTTCTCAAATTTTGTAAATTCAGATATGTCGCCAGATGATGTTCGTTCTATGTGTTGCCGTTTACGTTTAGATACAACCGAACTAAAATCTCGTGGTGGTGGATTATTTGGAGCAAATCCTTTAACAGGTTCTGTGGGGGTTGTAACTCTTAACTTACCACGCATTGGATACGAAGCAAAATCTGAAACAGAACTTTTACAAAGAATAGAAAAATTAATGAACTTAGCAAAAGAAAGTTTAGAAATTAAAAGAAAAGTAATAGAAAACTTAACCGAAAACGGATTATACCCATATTCTAAATTTTATTTAAGAAATATTCGTAAGAAAAATGGAGCTTATTGGGATAATCATTTCTCTACAATAGGATTGGTTGGAATGAACGAATTACTTTTAAATTTTTATGGATTTGATATAACAAGTAATGAAGGTAATAAACGTGCCGAAGAAATATTAGGGTTTATGAGAAATAAATTACAAGAATTTCAAAATGAAACAACTCATATTTATAATCTTGAAGCAACTCCAGCCGAAGGAACTACTTATCGTTTAGCTCAAATAGACAAGGCAGAATTTCCCGATATTATTACTGCTAACGAAAAACAAGTTAAAGAAATCGGAGCATCACCATATTACACAAATTCGAGCCAACTACCTGTAGGATACACCGATGATATTTTTGAAGCCCTAGAACTACAAGATAATCTTCAAACCAAATATACAGGAGGGACTGTTTTTCACACTTTTGTAGGAGAAAATCAATTATCGTCTGCATCGGTTAAAAAAATGGTAAAAATGGTATGTGAAAACTTTAAATTACCTTATTTTACTCTCTCACCTACATTTAGCATCTGTCCTGAACACGGATATATTTATGGCGAACATAAAATTTGTCCTAAATGTCAAGCCGAAGGCAAAGATAATAATTGCGAAGTATATTCTAGAATAGTAGGATATTTGCGTCCTATAGATCAATGGAACGATGGTAAACAAGAAGAGTTTAACGATAGAAAACTATTTGATAAAAAGTTTAATCCAAATAAAAAAGAAACTGTATTAGAAATTATTCCGTCTTAAAATAATTAATATGCAAGAAACAATTATTGATATAATAAAAGGAATGTTAGCCCCAGGCATTATGATTTCGGCTTGTGGCTTGCTATTACTTGGAATGAATAATAAGTATTCGCTCGTTATTAATCGTATAAGAACTTTAAATTATGAGTTTAGAGAACTTAACAATAATAAAGCACGAAGAGATTGTATTTTAACACAACTGCCGTTATTAATAAAAAGAATGAGATTAATAAAAAATGCAGTATGGTTATATACTATAGCCATTGCCTTATTTCTTTTTGCAATATTTTGTATTGGAATGTGTTTATTAGAACAAAACTTAATAATTTATCAAATTCCGGCAGTAATTTTATTTGTAATAGCTCTTGTAGCTGTACTAATAGGTGTCTTATTTGCGGCTCAAGAGGTGTTGTTAGGTTATAAAATTCTTAAAATAGAAACAAGAAACATTCTATCGTTATAAAAAGTAATTATGAAAATAGCAGGTTTTAAAAAACAAAGTTTAATAGATTATCCTGGAAATATCAGCTCTGTAATTTTTACGCAGGGCTGTAATTTCCGTTGTGGATATTGTCATAATCCCGATTTGGTTTTACCAGAAAAATTTGACAAAACATATAATAAAAATGAGATTTTTAAATATCTAAAACGATATAATAAAATGCTTGATGCCGTTTGTATTACAGGTGGAGAGCCAACAATACACAATGATTTACCCGATTTTATTAAAGATATTAAAAAACTGCATTTAAAAGTCAAACTTGATAGCAATGGAACAAACCCCAAAATATTACAATATTTATTTAAAAATAAATTAGTTGATTTTGTAGCTATGGATATTAAACATAGTCTAAAATTTGATATGTATAATAAAACTATTGGAAATTTTATTACTAAAAAGAGTTTTGAAAAAATATTAAATTCAATAGATTTGATACAAAATTCAGATATTGATTATGTTTTTAGAACAACAGTAGTTAAAACACTACATACTAAAGAAGATATAAAAAATTTAAAAAAAATCTTTGGAAAAAACTATCAAATCCAGAATTTTAACCCCGAAATTATTTTAAATCCTAATTTAAATTATGAAGCATTTTCTGTAAATGAATTTAAAGAATTAGAATTAATTGTAGATTATTAACTTCAATTATTTACTTTTGTTTAAAATATCAGAATAATGATTTTAGATAATATTTTTAAAGAAAATATCAGCCCCGAGCTAGAAAAAATAGTAGAAAAAGTAGAACACAAAAAAAGAATTTCTTTTGATGATGGAGTTTTGCTTTTCGAAAAAGCCGATTTAGGTTTGCTTGGTGTTTTGGCAAATTATGTACGAGAAAATTTGCACGGAAATAAAACATATTTTAACCGCAATTTTCATATCGAACCAACAAATATTTGTATCTACGATTGCGAATTTTGTTCCTATAAAGCAAAAATTAACGATGCCGATGCTTGGGATTTTTCGGTAGAACAAATGCTTGACATTGTTAAATCTTACGATGATAAACCAATAACCGAAGTGCATATTGTGGGCGGTGTTCATCCTAACAGAGATTTGCATTACTACGGAGAATTATTACAAAAAATAAAACAACACCGACCAGAATTACACATAAAAGGTTTTACTGCCGTAGAACTTGAATTTATGATACGCAAAGCGGGTTATAATATAGAAAACGGACTGAAAAAACTAAAAGAATATGGCTTAGATTCTATACCGGGTGGTGGTGCCGAAATTTTTCACCCTAAAATAAGGAAACATATTTGCGACACAAAAGCATCTACAAATCAATGGCTTACAATTCATGAAATAGCTCACAAAGTTGGCTTACCATCTAATGCAACAATACTTTACGGACATATAGAAAACTACGAGCATCGTATTGACCATATGCAACAATTACGTAATTTACAAGACAAAACAGGTGGCTTTAACACCTATATTCCGCTTAAATATCGTAAAGAAAATAATCGTATGTCGCATATTGGAGAAGTTACTGCCGTAGAGGATTTAAAGAATTTTGCGGTGTCGAGAATTTTCCTTGATAATATTCCCCACTTAAAAGCATATTGGCCAATGCTTGGTCGTGATATGGCTCAGTTATCTTTGTCTTTTGGTGTTGATGATATTGATGGAACTATTGATGATACTACAAAAATTTACTCGCTTGCCGGTGCCGACGACCAAAACCCAAAAATGAATACAGAGCAATTAGTTAAACTAATAAAAGAAGCAAAACGCATTGCTGTTGAGCGAGATACTGTTTACAACGAAATAAAAGTTTACTAATAATGATTGCTTACTTATCTCTTGGGAGTAATATCGGCAATAAAAAAAAACATATAGAAACCGCTATTTCTATGATAACTGATAATGCAGGAAAAATTATTGCTGTTTCTAAAATGTATAAAACACTGGCTTGGGGTTTCAAAAGCGAAAACTTTTTTTTGAATAATGCTATAAAAATTAAAACAGATTTAAACCCGCAAGAGCTTCTTTCTAAAATACATGAGATAGAAAATGCACTTGGCAGAAAACACTATAACAAGGGCTATGCCGATAGAATTATTGATATTGATATTCTTTTTTACGAAACAAAGATTATTGATGAACCAGATTTGAAAATACCTCATTCTTTATTGCAACAACGTAATTTTGTTCTTTATCCACTAAATGATATTGCTCCTAATTTTGTTCACCCTGTTTTGCATAAAACGGTTAACGAATTAATTAAAATTTGCATTGATACAACTTTTTGTGAATTGATTTAATCTCAATTGGGATATTTAGCTTGTGAGCTCAACATATACTACTTTCTACACCAGACATTTGACTTTATAGACAAGCTCTACTTAGTATCTGTCTATAAACTAAAGAGATTGAACTATAAAGTTCGAGTTTAAGGCGTGTGAGGAATTTAAACCGCAGAATACAAAGGTATTTGAGGATTTAAATTTTGAGCAACAACGCAGAAATCGGACTTTATAGACAAGCTCTACTTAGGGTCTGCTGAAAAGCTCTGAGGTGTATTAGATTTTTATTTTCTGAAATGCAGATGTATATACATACCTCAAATTGAAGAAGATAAAAATATGATGTGCCTCAGAGAAGCATAAAACTATTGATTTTAACATTTGTAAATGCAAACTTATAAGCACATATGTTTTAAAAAGTTTTCACTTACAATAGCGTGTTTTTAGATTAAGTCGCTTTATAATAATTTGTTATGCGTTTCTCAACAGACACTACTTAAACTGTTTTATGCAAATACTCTAAGCTTTCGGGTCCTAAATTAAAAATTAAATCTAAAATACTTAAATTTGGGATAAACTCAAATTTATTAGAAAAAGTTTGAATATATCTGTTTGCAACAAACTCATTATCTTGTGTTTGCATATGTTTTTTGGGGTGTAACGAAAAACGCAAATCATACTTGTTTTGCTCATCAATTTCAATAAAATTATCTGTAAATTTTAATTGCTTTTTTATTCCTATTAAATTAAAAACAGAATTTAAAATATCGGAATTTAATTGAAATAAATACTTGTATTTATTTTCAAATAAAGTTTTTAAATCATCTATATAAAACTCGTAAAAAGGCGATAAACCATAAGCCGCCTCTATTGCTTTTAGGTGGTTTTTTTGCCAATTTTCGGAGTAATCAATCTTTACTTGAGTTATTTTTAACTTTTCCTTACTTTTTTCAATCGGTACGCTTAAACTTAACTTTCCGTTTGCTCCCGAAATTTCGCAACGATTTCTGAAGGTTTTTTTTACATAATTTTCATGTTGCTCAATAACAACATTATTGTAATTTTCGAGTTTAGAAAAATACTGAATATTAGGAAAATAAGCTGTAGAAAGTAAAATAAACATTTTTAATAAGTACTATTTTTTACGAGCAATGTATAAAATCTCTGTTTTTGGCAATCGCATTTTTTCAATTTCTTCTTCAGAATAGGTATTAACAAAATTTAATCTATCAACCACAAAACCAGATTTTTCTAATCTTTCGGGATAATCTAATCCGTGCCAACGCACATGGTCGTATTGTCCATAATGTTTTTCACGTTCTTCGGGGCTTGTAATGTTTTTGTCTTCGTAGGTTTTGTCGAAACTAAGATTTATTGGCACTTGTAAAATAGCAAACCCACCAGGTTTAAGCACTCTGTAAAGCTCCCTAGTTACCTTAAATTCATCGTCAACATGTTCTAAAACGTGATTACACATTATCATATCAAACTTGTTGTTATCAAAGGGTATTTTATGTATATCGAAATGATATTCTGCAAGTGGCGATTCTAAATCGGCAGTATAATAATCTAATGTTTTTATTGCTTTAAATCGTTTATAAAAAGATTGTTCAGGTGCAATATGTAACAGACTCATTGCCTCATTAAATAATTTTGTTTTGTTTTTCAGATAAAGCCAAATTAAACGATGTCGCTCAAGCGATAAGCAAGAAGGACACAAACGATTATCGCTGCTTGTATTGGTATATCCGTAAGGTAAAAATGTTCTGAAATTACCGCCACAAATAGGGCAATGTTGTTTTTTTCCTTTGTAGAAAGCGGCTATAATCCAACTAAATGCATAACTAAATCTAATTAAATATATTCTTGGAACTTTTCTTACTATAAATTTTAAAAATTTTCGCATTTTTTATTTTTTTTGTAGAAAATAATATTTGAGTATAAATTTTTATTTTTTCATATATCTATCCAAATCACGTTTGTTGTCACGGTCTTTAATATCGTGTCGTTTATCGTATTTTGCTTTACCACGAGCAACAGCAATAACAATTTTTGCATATCCTCTTTCGTTTAAAAACATACGAACAGGCACAATTGTTAAACCTTTTTCAGATATTTTCTTTTTAATTTTTAGTAGTTCTTTTTTATTAAGTAAAAGTTTTCTATCACGTTTTGGGATATGGTTATTATAACTTCCGTAAGAATATTCAGAAATATGCAAACCCTTTAGCCAAAGTTCGTGAGCTATAAAAAAACAATAAGCATCAGTAAAATTAACTTTCCCATCACGAATAGATTTTATTTCCGTTCCTGTAAGTACAATTCCCGCAGTATATTTATCAATAAACTCGTAATTAAACGAAGCTTTTTTATTTTTTATGTTAATAACTTTATTAGACATATAGATTTTAGATATTACACCCAAGATTTTTTTTATACTTTTACAAAGGTAAAGTAAAAAGTATTTAGTACAAAGTAAATGCTAATTTGTAAGAATTTAATTTTTAGCAATGAGTAAATTAATTATAGTACCAACACCTATTGGCAATTTGCAAGATATTACACTGCGAGCTTTAGATGTTCTAAAAAATGTAAATATAATACTTGCCGAAGATACACGAAAAACAAGTATTTTATTAAAACATTTCGATATTTCGGGAAAGAAATTGATTTCGCATCATAAATTTAACGAACACAAAACAGGTAATAATATTGTTGAGATAATTAAATCTGGAGAAACTATAGCTTTGGTTTCCGATGCAGGAACACCTGCAATTTCTGATCCAGGTTATTTGCTTGTTAAAACTTGCGTTGATAATAATATAGAAATTGAAACTTTACCCGGAGCTACAGCTTTTGTACCTGCTTTGGTAAATTCCGGTTTACCTAACGATAGGTTTGTGTTCGAGGGTTTTTTACCTCAGAAAAAAGGAAGACAAACAAAATTAAAACTTCTTGCCGAAGAAAATAGAACAATGATTTTCTACGAATCGCCTTATCGTTTGGTAAAAACCTTAAAACAATTTGCCGAGTATTTTGGTGAAGATAGAAAAGCAAGCGTTTCGCGAGAACTAAGTAAAATGTTTGAAGAAAATATAAGAGGTAATTTACCATATTTAATAGAATATTTTGAAGCAAAAACAGTTAAAGGTGAAATTGTTATTGTTGTTAGTGGTAAGAGTTAAACTGTTAAATGGCTAAACTGTTAAATATACAATAAAACAATATAAATATATGAAAATAATAAGTTATAATGTAAACGGAATAAGAGCAGCACTTAAAAAAGGTTTTGCCGAGTGGTTGCAACAAGAAAATCCTGATATTATTTGTTTGCAAGAAACAAAAGCAAACAAAGAGCAGGTAGAAACAAATTTGATTTCAGATTTAGGTTATCATTTATACTGGTTTTCGGCACAAAAAAAAGGGTATAGCGGTGTAGCGATTTTCTCTAAGCAAAAACCCGATAGAGTGATAGAAGGAATTGGAATAGAAAAATACGATTTTGAAGGCAGAATGATACGTGCCGATTTTGGCGATTTTACTCTAATAAATTCATATTTTCCGAGTGGAACAACAGGAACTGTACGTCAAGATTTTAAAATGGAATATTTGACCGATGTTCAGAAATTTATTGATAAATTAAAAAAAGAACGACCAAATATTGTTTTGTGTGGCGATTATAACATTTGTCATAAACCAATAGATATTAACAAACCCGAAAACAAGAAAGGAGTTTCAGGTTTTTTACCCGAAGAACGAGAGTGGGTAACAAATTTTATAGAAAATGGTTTTATCGATAGTTTTAGAATGTTCGACCAATCTGCCGAAAAATATTCGTGGTGGAGTTACAGAGCAGGAGCAAGACCTAAAAATCTTGGTTGGCGTATAGATTATCATATGGTAAGCGAAACATTGCGTTCTAAAATTATTGATGCCAAAATCTTAGCCGATATTGTACACTCAGACCATTGTCCTATTATTGTTGAATTAGATTTATGATAGATTTTGAAAAAGATTATATTCTCGAAAATAAGAATGTTTTACTCAGACCATTAAAAATTACTGATGTAAATAACTTGTTGTACTTTGCCGAAAATGAACAAGACATTTGGCTATATTCATTAATTCAGCCCAAAAACAGACATAGTTTAAAAGAGTATATTAAACTTGCTTTAAACGATAAAACAAATAAAAAATCGTATCCTTTTATAGTTTTTGATAAGCAAAAAAATAAATTTGCAGGTAGCACAAGGTTTTATGATATTAATAGTTTTCATAAAACTATATCTTTAGGATATACTTGGTATGGAAAAGATTTTAGAGGAACAAAACTAAATAAAAACTGTAAATTTTTATTACTTAAATTTGCATTTGAAATACTTGAAGTAGAACGGATTGAATTTAAGGCAGATAAAAATAACGAAAGAAGCATTAATGCAATGAAAAGTATTGGTTGTGTAGAAGAAGGAGTGTTAAGAAACAATTTCACTACAAACTATGGCAGGCGAGATAGCATTGTGCTTAGTATTATTAAATCGGAGTGGCACGTTGAGGTCAAGCCTCTGTTATTTAATAAATTGTAATATACTCCTGATTTTAAAAATAATCATTCTGAGCAATGCAAAATATTTAATTCACTATCATCGCCAATTATATATTTCTTTGATTTTTTTGTATTAATCTTTGGAGCTTTAATACCATCTTTAAAATATTTATTTCCTGTAAATATTCTTGCCTCATCCCATAAGTTAGATTTAATAAATGAGTTTAAAAGTTTTTCTCCACCCTCAATAATAATTGATTGTATATCTTTTGAGTATAAATCTTTTAATATTTGCGATACAACGTCTTTTCTAAAATCAATTTTAATATATTCTGTATTCTTTAACTTCAAATTTTTTGCCTCGTTATATATAATTGTAGGTATTTTGTTACTTAATATGTTTAAGTTTTGTGATAATTTTAGAGACTTATCAATTGTAACACGCATAGGGTTTTCTCCTGTCCATTCTCTAACATCAAGTTGTGGATTATCCATAATTGCAGTATTAGTACCAACCATAATTGCAGCTTCTTCGCTTCTCCATTTATGAACTAATGCTTTAGATAGCTCGTTTGTAATCCATTCTCCTTTCTGGGTTTTAGTTGTTCTTACAATATCGATAAACCCATCTTTTGTTTGTGCCCATTTAAGTATTATATAAGGTCTGTTTTTTTCATTAAAAGTAAAAAAGCGTTTATTTACTTCTCTGCTCTCCGCTTCTAAAATCCCTACTACAACATCAATACCTGCATTTTTTAGCATCTCAACTCCTTTGCCTGAAACTTTACTAAAAGTATCAATACACCCAATTACTACTTTTGGGATTTTATTAGCAATTATCATTGTTGAGCAAGCAGGAGTTCGTCCTATATGCGAACATGGCTCTAGATTTACGTAAAGTGTTGAGTGTTTTAATAACGATTTATCTTTTACCGAGTTTACTGCATTAACTTCGGCATGTGCTTCTCCGCATTTTTTGTGATAACCTTCTCCTATAATTCTGTTTTTATATACTATTACAGAACCTACAAGTGGGTTAGGATAAGTGTTTCCCAAACCTAACTTAGCAAGTTCAATGCAGCGTTTGATATATTTTTCTTGATTTTTCAAATATTAATGAAACTTTTTGTTACAAAAGTAGTAAATTTGATTGATGATTTTAAAAGACTTGAAAAGATATATCGAAAACGAGCTTTGTAATTTATACAATCCTTACGAAAGTGAAAGTATTGCTTATTTAATTATTGAAAATATTTTATCATTTGATAAAACACAAATTATAATTAACTACAGAAATTATGTAAAATATAAAAATTTAGTGCTTGTAGATGATATTTTGGAAAGATTAAAAAAACATGAACCAATTCAATATATTTTTGAGGAAACAGAATTTTTTAATTTAAAATTAAAAGTAAATAAACACACTTTAATCCCCCGTCAAGAAACAGAATTACTTGTTTATAATATCATAAAAAAAAACGAACAACGAAAAAACATAAATATTTTAGATATTGGTACAGGTAGTGGATGCATAGCAATTAGTTTAGCTAAAAACATTCCGTCTTCAAATGTAAGTGCAACAGATATATCAGAAAATACTTTGCATGTTGCTTATGAAAATGCAAAAAAAAATAAAACTAATATAAATTTTATAATAGAAGACGTTTTAAAATCTAACAACGAACAAAAAGAGAAATTTGATATTATACTTAGCAACCCTCCTTATGTTACTGAAAAAGAAAAAAAACAAATGCAGAAAAATGTATTAAATTTCGAACCAAAAAGTGCATTGTTTGTGCCAAACGAAAAACCATTGATATTTTACGAAGCTATAATTTTTAAAGCAAAAAAAATGCTAAATACTGAAGGTCAGTTATGGTTCGAAATAAATGAAAAATATGGAAAAGAAGTTGCACAACTTATGAAAACACAAGGCTTTAATAATATTGAGGTAATAAAAGATTATAATAATAAAGACAGAATAGTGTTTGGAACAATTCTATAACAATTAAAGTGGCAAGGTATTTGTTTTTAGGCACTGGAAATATAAAAATAAAAAAGAGTTAATTAATTTCTGTTTTATTATTTTGTTTTAAAATCAAAAAATATTAGTTTTACAAACTATAAAAAAAATTGAAAAATGGATGTAAAAAAATCGCCTAAAGTAGATTTAGAAAAGAAGAAAGTCACATTTCTTTTTATTGGAATAGTTTTAACATTATCATTTGTTCTTCTTGCTTTTGAGTGGACAGCAAATAATAACGGTGAAAGTTTAACAGATGGTATTTTTGATATGGGTGTTGATGATGAAATTATACCTCCAACAAGGCAAGAGCCACCACCAAAAGAAGAACCAAAAATAGAGAAAAAAGAAGACATTTTCGAAATTGTGGAAAATGATGTAGAAATTGAAAATGAAGTAGAAATTGATGATATTGAAGTAGATGAAACAACCGAAGTTGAAATTGTTGAAGTTGAAGAAGAGGAAGAAGAAGATAATACAGTGTTTCAATTTGCTGTAATTGAAGATAAACCAGAATTTCCGGGCGGACAAAAAGCATTGTTAACATACATAGCAAAGAATACAAAATATCCCGAAATTGCTAAAGAAAACGGAATTAAAGGAACAGTATTTGTTCAGTTTGTTATTGGTAAAAACGGAAAAGTTTCTGATGTAAAACCTGCACGTAAAGTTGATACTTATTTAGATAGAGAGGCTGTTAGAGTTGTAAAATCTATGCCAAAATGGAAACCAGGAAAACAAAGAGGTAAAGCTGTTAGAGTGCAGTATATTGTTCCTATCAAGTTTGTACTTCATTAAAAAAGAATATAACACAATAAAAAAACCGATTTAAAAAATCGGTTTTTTTATTGTTCAATTTTATTTACTTTTTTAAAATGAGAAAATTCAATAAATTTTCTGTTGTATAGTAATGTAGATTTTAAATCAATTAAAGCAGATTTTGTGCCTTGACTGTAAAAAAGTTTTATTTCAATATTACCATTTTCAAAAAGATGATAATTTTCTTCGGTTAGTGTTATTTTTGCTTCGGCAATTGTAAAAATCTCATTTTGAAAAATAGGACTTTTAGCAGAAATAGAAAAAACAGTCATTTCTTCGTCGTAGCGAGAAAAATAATCGTGTAAAACAAAAAAGCTTACATCGTGCAAAGCCGTAGGAATTGATATTTCAACTTTATAAAAACGCTCAATTACAGCACCAGAATTTTTTATCAAAAATTTTGGAAAAAAGTTCATTCTTTCTACCATGCCTTCGGAAAGCGTAGGAACTCCTCCCGTGTTGATAATACCAACAAAATCTAATTCCGGTTTATTATTTTTAGTAAATAGATTTCTTATTTCATGCTCTGGCATTAAGGCTGTTTTATCAGCTTGACGAGTATAATATTTAAAATCGTTTGCCATGTGTGGGGCAAAATCGCTACGCCTTACTTTAACAGCAAATAAACTTCCGTCTTTAGATTTAAATTCATTAATTTCAACATCTAAAAATGGTTTTATATTAAAAGATATGATGTTTTTAAGATACTTTTTAGTAATTTCATTATCCTTAATATAATCAAACGATTTTGCTTTTTTTCTTACAGTTTGAAATCCAAGAAACACAATTCCTCCAATAGTATTTGAAAAAGCGGTAACTGTGCTAACAAACCTATTTTCAAAGCTTTGATTTACTTTAACCTTAGAAGCATTAAAAAATTCGATATTAATATCACGAGAGATTTTAAAATAAATTAAATCCTCGAAATCATTAACATTATTAAATTTTTTATTAAAAAACTCCATAAAACTTTGTTTATACAAAGGTGCAAAAATATTATGATAATACGAATTTTTTATCAAACCAAAATATGAGAAAAATCATTTAAAAAACTGAGCCGATATGAGAAAAATCATCGAATTTATTTTTATTTAGGTATAACTTTACTTAAAATTAATAAATTATGGGAATAGTATATAAACCTCAAGAATATTCGATAAAAGATGAAAAAATGAAAGCTTTTATTGATGAAAATGAAATAAATAATTTTTTAGAAATTACTAAAAACCCTAGTTCCGAAAGAGTTGATGAAGTTATAAATAAATCATTAAATAAGAATAGACTTTCGTTAGAGGAAACAGCAGTTTTAATAAATGCCAACACTCCGGAATTAATTGAAAAAATTAAGAATGGGGCAAAAACATTAAAGCAACAAGTTTACGGACAAAGAATAGTGCTTTTTGCACCATTATATGTAGGTAATTTGTGTGTAAACAACTGTAAATATTGCGGATACAAACAAAGTAACAAATCTGTAAAAAGAGTAACTCTTGGCGAAAAAGAACTTATCAAACAAGTTGAAAGTTTAGAAGAAACCGGACAAAAAAGATTAATAATGGTTTATGGAGAACACCCTAAATATAGTCCAGAATTTATTGCAAAAACAGTTCAAATTGTTTATAAAGTTAAAAAAGGTCCGGGCGAAATTCGCAGAGTAAACATTAATGCGGCACCTTTAGATATTGAAGGATTTAGAACAGTTAAAGAATCTGAAATTGGGACATATCAGGTTTTTCAAGAAACATATCACCCAAAAACATATAGCGAGGTTCACCCTAGTGGAATAAAGAGCAATTATAATTGGCGTTTAACGGCACTCGACAGAGCACAAGAGGCAGGAATCGACGATGTTGGTATTGGTGCATTATTTGGACTATATAATTGGCGTTTTGAAGTTCTGGGTTTAATTCGCCATGTTAATCATTTTGAGGCAGTTTACAAGGTAGGTCCACATACAATTTCTTTTCCAAGAGTACAAAATGCATCGGGTTTAGATATCGACAAAAAATATTTGGTTAATGATGATGATTTTACAAAACTTGTTGCAATTCTTCGCCTTGCTGTGCCTTATACTGGCATGATTTTAACAGCTCGTGAAAGTGTTGCAATACGTGATGAGATTATGGAATTCGGAATATCACAGATAGATGGGGGAACTAATATTGAAATGGGAGGATATTCTGAAGAAAACAACAATAAACAAGATTTAGACAAAGAACAATTTCAAATTAATGATAATCGTTCGCTTGGCGAGATAATAGAGGAGCTTATTGACAAAGATCATATTCCATCGTTTTGTACAGCTTGTTATAGGGTGGGACGTACAGGTGAACATTTTATGGAGTTTTCTGTTCCGGGTTTTATAAAAAGATATTGCCAACCAAATGCAATTCTTACTATGGTTGAATATTTAGAAGATTATGCAAGCGAAAACTTAAAAATCAAAGGATATAAAATGATTAATAACAAGATTGAAGAGTATAAAGATGAAAAATTTAAATCTAAACTTGTAGAAAGAATTGAAAAAATAAAACAAGGAGAAAGAGATTTATATTTTTAAAAATTTGCGTACTAAATAGAGCTTGTCTATAAAGTCCGAT
>Ga0256845_1001794_pt1 | contig 16676 bp, 16 predicted proteins | sample RiftiametaG_FD_189101 | JGI IMG/M metagenome (GOLD analysis project Ga0256845, IMG submission 189101) | Tube worm associated microbial communities from hydrothermal vent at the East Pacific Rise, Pacific Ocean - Riftia | ecosystem: Host-associated > Annelida > Integument > Unclassified ...
ATAACGCTCTTGAAATTCGAAAATAGAGAGGCTTTTGAATCTTTGATTCATAATTAGTTGTTTAATTAACCCTAAAATACTGAATATACTGTTATTTACAAAGTGCCTAAGTCAATAATCTATAAAGCCTTCCTTCGTTAAAAAAAAGTTTCATTAAATCATAAACATTGTGATGGGCTTCAAAAATATCTTTGAAATATATGTTTTCCCATAGTTCGTCGCCATCGCCAATTTCACAATATGTAAAACCATTTTTGTAGTAATCTTGAAGGGCATGAAAATAAATATTGCGATTGTTGGCAAAATCGTCTGCAAAACTATTATCACCACGATGGCAATCGCTAAAAAGTATAAATTTAGAATCGTCATTGAATGTAACCCGACGGGCGGGTCTGGTAAGCGCGATTCATTCTGGTTTTTGAAGACATTGAAAAATTATTTCCTTAAAGGTACAATTAGTACTCTTTTTATAAAGCATCCTTATATGCATTTTTATAAAACGCAAAAAGCCCGGTCGAAACCGGACTTTAGAAAGTTAAGTAAATTGTGAGGAAATTTAAGTAACTATTAGGGGTAATTAAAAATGTAGCAGTTTATCACTTTTTTATCTAAAAATTTTATAATTAGATTCTTGGTTTTTTAATTCTCTATTCGTTTTAAGGGTTTTAATATATATTAAAAATAAAAAAATAAAAAAGGCAAAACTTATTGAAACTAGCAGTGTATAAAAAAATGTCATTGTATATATAAAAAAGGTTATTGTTTTGTCTCTTTCTAAGACACAGATTTTTTAAAAAGTCATATTATTTTTAAAATTATTCTAAAATTTCTATTTTTTGATTTACAATTTGTTTTATGGGGTAGACTATTTTTTTGTCTTCTGCCTGAATAATAAGGGTAATATTATCTATATGAACAATAATGCCTTCTTGGTCATTAATACAAATGTGTTGCCCTATTTCAAAGTTTTTGCGAGAATAGAATCCAAATATTAATCGCTGAATAATATCACGTGAACCAAGACCAAAAGCAATTGTAAATGCCGCCAATGCTGCGCCAAGAATTATGGTAAGATTGTTTGTTATGATATCTGTATTAATCCCTAATTGATTTAAAGCAACAATAAAAGTGATTACAAGTATGATGTAAAAAACGGCGGAACTTATAGAATTAGAACCATTAAAATCAAAAGATGACATCATTTTTTTTAAGGCTTTTCTAAAGTAAGAGCCTAAAAATACCCCTACGAGTACAATTAAAATTGCTGAAAATAAGGTTGGTAAAAATTGAATGATTTCACTTACACCTTCAGAGATTTTGTTCATCTCAAAAATATCTGCACCAATTATAATTAATATTAAAATCGTGATCCATTTTATGAAGAATAACAAAATGACTCCTAATTTTATTTCAAAATTAAAGCTCTTAACAAAGTCATTCTCGTTAATTCTTTCGTTTAAAAAACTAATTTTTGAAAATTTAAGAACTCTCTTAAAAATAAACAGTACAATTTTTAAAATAAGCCAAGCAGCTATAATGTATGTAATCACACCAATTATTCTTGGGAGACTGTCTAAAATTATCTGTTTTAAATCGTTAATTAATGTAAAGTCTATTTCCATGGTTCAGTGTTGTTTGGTTAGTTTTTTTTACGATTTGCGTTTATAAATAAATCTTCTAGCGAGGCAGGATACTTCACCATAGTTAAATCTGCAATGTCCAATATTAATTTTATGGCCGCAACGTCGTTAAGCACTTTTTCTTTTAGTGCTTCGGGCAATTTTTCTGATGCAATTATTGTCTTAAACGGATTTTCCATACTTTCTAGGTTTCGTCGTTATAAGCCATTATTAATTTTTTTTTTGCTCTTTTTAAACGCATTTTTACTGCGCTTTCACCAATTTGTAATCCATTCTGAATGTCTGCGATGGAGAAACCATCTTGGTATTTCATTAAAAGCAACATCTTATCGTCAACATCAATTTTTTCTAATGAAAGCATCAGTTTTTCTGCTTTCATTTGGTAAATGTCTTCATCAGGCACATCGTCTTGAACACTATAATTTTCGTGTTCTAAAATTGTAAATTTTTCTTTTTTCTTTTTCTGATCACGTGTTACGTAATTCACACAAAAGTTATAAGTAAACGAATACAACCAAGTAGAAAATTTTGATTCCCCTTTAAAAGCATGCAGCTTCAAGAATAACTTGATAAAAATATCATGCGTTAAATCCTGCGCCTCTTGGGGCGATTTTGTAAAACTGAGGCATTTGCTATAAACAAGTTCAGCATATCTGTCATATAATATGGCAAATAAATGCGTGTCGTTACGGGTAACTATTTTAGCGACTAATTCTGAGTCACTTAAATCACTATCTTTCAAGGGGTTCAGCATTAAAGTATCAATGTTTATCCATTTATTAGGACACAAAAAAACCGAAAGGTCACAATTATTTAAATAATTAGTAAACCTTTCGGTAGTAAATATATAAGAAGGTCAATAGTGTAAATTGACCAAAACTCTTTATTATATTAACCAAAGGCATTAAGTCCAGTTACATCAAGCCCTGTAATCAATAAATGGATATCGTGCGTTCCTTCATAAGTAATTACACTTTCAAGGTTCATGGAATGACGCATAATACTATATTCTCCTGTTATTCCCATTCCGCCAAGCATTTGTCGTGCTTCTCTAGCAATGGTAATAGCCATATCCACATTATTACGTTTTGCCATTGAGATCTGTGCACTGGTTGCCGTCCCTGCGTTACGCATTACGCCAACACGCCAAGCGAGTAATTGTGCTTTTGTAATTTCAGTAATCATTTCGGCAAGTTTTTTCTGTTGCAATTGAAACTGCCCAATGGGTTTTCCAAATTGTATTCTTTCTTTTGAATAACGAAGCGCAGTATCATAACAATCCATTGCGGCGCCAATTGCTCCCCAAGCAATTCCATAACGTGCAGAATCAAGACAGCCAAGCGGCGCACCCAAACCTGATTTATTAGGAAGTAGGTTCTCTTTCGGAACTTTTACGTTATCAAAAATAAGTTCGCCAGTTGCTGAAGCACGTAGCGACCATTTGTTGTGCGTTTCTGGCGTAGAAAAACCTTCCATACCTCGTTCTACGATTAAACCGTGAATTCTGCCTTCTTCATTTTTTGCCCAAACAACGGCAACTTGTGCAAAAGGAGCATTGCTGATCCACATTTTTGCACCATTCAATAAATAATGGTCTCCCATATCTTTAAAGTTGGTTGTCATTCCGCTAGGATTGCTTCCGTGGTCTGGTTCGGTAAGACCAAAGCAACCCATCCATTCGCCAGATGCAAGTTTTGGTAGATATTTTTTGCGTTGCTCTTCGTTACCGTATTTATAAATAGGATACATAACCAAAGAAGATTGCACAGATGCAGTACTACGAACGCCACTATCGCCACGTTCTATTTCTTGCATTATTAAACCGTAGCTAATTTGGTCAAGACCTGCTCCGCCATATTCTTCAGGGATATAAGGGCCAAAAGCACCTATTTCTGCAAGACCGCCGATAATTTGTTTTGGGAATTCTGCTTTTTGGGCGTATTCTTCTATAATAGGCGATACGTCGCGCTTTACCCATTCACGAGCAGCTTGGCGTACTAATTTATGTTCGTCTGAAAGTAATTCGTCTAGATTGTAGTAATCTGGAGCTTCAAAAAGATCTGGTTTCATTTATAATAGTTTTATAGAATACAAATGTAGAAATCGTAGGTTGGAAACTGCTATATTTTTTCAAATTTATACATTGATTTTTTAAAATTAAAAGTCGCGCAAATTCAATTTTAAAGAACTGCACGACTTTTTTGAGATTTATTTTTTCAGAAGTGCTACCTCTAAAAGCTTATTCTTTCACAAATTTAAAAACGTTGGAACGCCCTTGCATAGTTACTTTCATAAAATAGATTCCATTAGAAATAGTAGGTAAAGCTACTTCAGAAGACATACTATTTATTTTTTCAGAAAGAATTCTTTTTCCTGAAATATCTGTAATTTCTATCAGGTCTATATTTGTTGATGCTTTTAAACTCAACGTTTCTTTAACAGGGTTTGGATAAAAACTAAAGCCAAAAAAGTCATTAGCTTCTACAGAAAGCAATGTTCTTGTTCTTACCGGGCCAACCCAGTTGCTGTTTTCTGGAGAGCTACATTTAGAACGTACAAAAAAGTCGTAAGGTGTAAAATTTAGCAAACCTGAAACTGTAACGCCAGTGTTGCCATTGTTGTTTGCATCTACAATTGTTTCGTCTGTATATAGGTTTGTTTTTCCATAGAGAATTTCCCACGTATCAGAAACTCCGTTTTCAATCCAATCTAGATCAATACTAATAGCTGTTTTACCTAGTATTTCAAAAGCTGTGGGGTCTTTACAGATTTCTTGAGAGCTAAGTCTGTTTTGCAAATACATAGATACGGGTATATAGCCTTCTTGGTTTACAAAAATGGCATCTGGCACATCTAGTTTAATAGTGTGTTGTCCCGCAGGCAATGTGCCAAGATAAACCTCTCTATTTGGTATTACATCTCCTGGGCACCAATTATTAAAGGATAACCAGCTTCTAGTTGTTTGTGGCGATGGTGAATAAATACCGTTGCCTTGTGTATTGTATTGTCTGTAAGGTTCGCAGGATTTTCCTCCAGGTACATATTCATATATTAAATTATCGTTTAAGTACACGAAATGCTCTCTTCTTTTATATTCTTCTCCACCGGCATTTGCTCCGTGATTTGAGGTGATAAGATAAAGTGTAACATTCTCAACGGTTTGAGTAAGTGTAAAATCGATGATTTTTGTGGTCTCTCCTGGCACGTCTGTAGCGTTGTAATTGTTTAGGTTTTCATTACAAGCAAGCGTTTTAGTAAAATTTGGATCAGTATAGGTTTGGTTTGAATCTGTTACAGAATCAAAAGTTAACGTTCCATAAAAAGTATCTATTCTACCAGCGCAACCCGCAACTTGTGTTTGGGCGGCATAAGGAACGCCAAAAATATCTAACTCAACCCAAATATCGAAACTTGAACGAAGGGCTGTATCGTGAAAAATTTCAGAAACATTATCCATTACAAAAGCGAACGGAACGCCTGTAGGCGTAATGTTTTTGTTCATAAACGGCGTAATGTATCTGCCAATTTCTATTCTGTCTACCGCAGATTGGTTATACGTTGTGGCGCCTTTAGGAACGAATGCTAAATAAACGCGCGCAATTCTATCATAATTATCGCAGGCTGCTCCTAATGTAATTTCAGCAGTCATTTTGTTGCCGAATGCATCTAGTTGGGTATCGGTTAGTTTTACAGCGTAGTTACTGTTGCTATGTCTTAGCACGTTTGCGGGCATAGGCTCGTAAAGGTCAGCTTCATCTACCAAGCCAGCATAGCCGTCATAAAATAAAACTTCATCGAATACGGTAAGCGAAGCATTTTGAGCAATAGTAATATTTGACAAAAGCGTAATTGCCAATACGAATATTGATTTTTTGAGTAAAGATATTTTCATGTTTTTTGAATTTTGGAGAGTGAAGCAACAAATGTATAGATAAAATTTTGTTTTGAAAAGTATTCTTCTAGAGGTCTTTATAAAAGTCCTTAACAATATTTTTATATTTCTCAGTATAATTATGCCTTGAAATTTCAATAGTAAGCGCTTCAGTTTTCATAGAAGCTTTATCAAAAGAAAACTCCATCATACTTCTTTTTTCTTCGGAAGTTTCATTGCCACGAACCCTACATATTCTATTTGGAAATAGATTTACTTCTGAAGCCATTTTAATGAAATTAGCTTCTTCCTTCTTCGGAATAATAACTGCAAATATTCCTTCGTTAGATAGTAATTTTGAAGCACTTTCAATCAATTCATCAAAAGGAAGGGCATCATTAAAGCGCGCAACATCACGAGATTCATTTGAGGTTTTGTAATCTTCGGAATAAAAGGGCGGATTTGAAATAATAAGATCATATTTATCTTCAATTTCTTCAACAAATTCTTCCAAAGAAGCGTGATAACAAAAAAGCCGATCGCCCCACGGTGAGTTTTCAAAATTATTAACGCATTGTTCAAACGCGTTTTCATCAATTTCAAGAGCATCAATTAGCTCTGCATTACAACGTTGGGCTAATTGTAAAGCAATAATACCAGTGCCTGCGCCAATATCAAGTATTGAAAAAGGATTTTTTTCCAAAGAAATCCAAGCGCCAAGCAAAACTCCGTCAGTGCCTATTTTCATTGCGCAACGGTCTTGTTCTATTGTGAATTGTTTGAATTTAAAAGGCTTGCTCATTCGGGGTTTGTTATTTTGAATTTTGGTGCTTCGACTCCGCTCAGCAACTAGAAACTCATAAAGGAATATTAGTCTGCTTAATGTTATTAGAAGAAAAGTGTTTTGAAAACAAAGGTAAGTATAAGCTGGAGGAGTTTTTTCCTAATCCCTAATTAAAGGTACATTTCAATCAACCCGGCCGGAACATCCAAAAGAATAGATTTGTTTTCTCGATCTACATTTTTAATGAAATGATCTATCATTGGGATCAGAATTTGTTTTCCGTCTCGATCAATTTCAAATAAAGCTTGCGAAGTGGTATCGTTAACACCAGTAATTTCTCCGATTTTCCCGAAAGACTCATCTTCAGCAGTAAACCCGATTATTTCGTGGTAGTAAAATTTGTTGCCTGCAAGTTTTGGTAAAAATTCTAATGGCAAGTATAGATGTGCACCAATTAGGGTGTTTGCTTCTTCTTCGTTTTTTACATCTTCAAAACGAACGCGTAGTAATTCACTTTTATGAAGTGAACTTTCTTCAATAAAAAATGGAATCAGGTTTTTGCGTTGTTCCACAAAAACCGATTCCATTTCAGTAAAAATTTCGGGTTCGTCTGTATCTAGTTTTACTAGCAACTCTCCCTTAAAGCTGTATTTTTTAACAATTTTGCCTAAGTAGAAGCAATTCTCCTTTTGCATCGTTATAAAATTTAAGCTTCTTTTTCGTCTTCCTTAGCTTCAGCAGCTGGAGTTTCAGTTTCAGCTTTCGCTTCTGCTGCAACGTCATCAATAGTTTTAGCTGTTTCTTCTACAGGAGTTTCTGTGGTAGCTTCTGTTTCTTCAACAACTTCTTCAGCAGGAGCAGCAGCTATAGCATCTGCAGTACGCTTTTCATTCACTGCTTTTTCAGCAGCAAGTGCTTCCGCTTTTACTTTTTGTTGAGCATCAGAAAGTGTTGCTTTTTTGTGATCGATAGATCCTTTTTTGCTGTCCAACCACTCGTTAAATTTTGTCTCAGCTTGTTCTTCAGTCAAAGCACCTTTACGAACACCACCAGCAAGGTGATTTTTCATTAAAGCTCCTTTGTAAGAAAGAATAGCACGGGCAGTATCTGTAGGTTGTGCTCCATTTTGAAGCCATTCTACAGCCTTGTCCACATTAAGATCAATCTGTGCAGGGTTGGTTGTTGGATTGTAAAAACCTATTTTTTCTAGATATTTACCATCTCTTGGGCTACGGCTATCCGCAGCGATAATCCAGAAATAAGGTTTCCCTTTCTTTCCACGTCTTTGTAGTCTGATTTTTACAGGCATATTTAATGAATTAATTTTTGGAGTTCTCGACCCCTGTTATAATTAAGGACGGCAAAGATAGTATATTTTCTTTTTGAAATTCAACCAATTAAAGGTTTTTCTTTTACATTTGTCAAAATCCCTAATACCCACTTAATCTATGAAAAAGTTTCTATTTATACTTCTAGCTACCTTATCTATAATTTCCTGCGAAGATATTCAGGAGAACAAATTGGCATTACAAGCAAATATAGATAATGATTTTTATGCCTCTACAGATGCTCGAGCTTCGCTTAACCAAGATGGTTCCTTTACAATACAGGGTTTTACTGAAGATGAATCTATGACGTTGCAACTCACAAATTTGGCCAAAGGTAATTTTGTTATTGAAGAAGGAAAAAGAAATTACGCCATTTATGAAGATATGGGTGGAAGTATTTATACCACAAAACCTAATGGGGAAGGGGTAATTACAATTTCAGAATTAAATGAAACTAATAAAACAGTTACGGGTATTTTTAATTTTAATGCTTTTCTAGTGGGTATAGATACTATTTATGTTTCCAAGGGAGTTTTTAATGATGTTCCCTATTCTGATGGTTCAATCATAGACCCTTCTAACGTAGGAACGTTTAGTGCAGAGGTTAATGGCGATCAGTTTTCAGCGATAGTTGTAACTTCCAATAATACGGGTAATAGTATAATAATTTCGGGAAATACAGCAAATACAACCATAGTAATTACAACAACTGTAGCTGTAGAGGCTGGAGATTATATATTGCCAAAAAGTGGTTTTGCGGCTAAATACCAAGGTGTGAACGGACCTGAAACTACTTCAGAAGGTCTAATAACTATTTTAGAACATAACACTGCAGCTAAAACAATGAAAGGTACTTTTTCCTTTCTAACAAATAGGTCTGAAATAACAAAGGGCGAATTTGATATATCTTACTAATTAACATTTGGAGCTATAAATAACTTTAAAGGTTAAACCTTGTTAATTTACATTAAACTTACGTTAATAATTCGTTTAACGTTTTTGATTTCTGGTATGTTAAGGTATATCCGAATAAAGTTGAGCAGTTGTCTTTGCAAGGAATGACGATGAAAAGATTAAAAAAACGACTGTGTAATTAAAAACGAAAAGACGATGAAGTTTACTGAAAAAATGACAAACAAATTAAACGAACTGTTAGAGAAAAATTATGATGCCGAAAAGGGTTATAAAAAAGCGGCAGAAAAAGTTGAAAACACAAAGCTGAAGCAATTCTTTAACGAACAAGCACAAAAGTGCTACGATTTTGGTCACCAATTAAAGACTGAAATTAAAAACTACGGCGAAACTCCAGAAAAAGGAGGAAGTGCAACTGGAACTTTACACAGAACATGGATGGATATCGAAACCGCCTTTTCTTCAAACAATGAAGAAACAATTTTAGGCGAAGTTCAAAAAGGTGAAAAAGCTGCTATTGACAGAGTATAATGAAGTAATTAGAGATACTACATTGCCTTCAACAACACAGAAGATTTTAACTAACCAACGTGACACGATAAACACTGCGTGGCAAAGTTCAAGAAACCTTGAAGCTGTAGTCGCCTAATTTTTTTGAAAAAAAATTATCAAAACTGTCTTTGGAAATTTCCGAAGACGGTTTTTTTGTGAACAACTCCTACTAATTATACTACCCAAAAGCAGTTGGTTTTTCTATTTTTACTTTTTCCAAAAACTGTACTCCGAAAGGTAGTCGCCGAGCGTAGCCGAAAGGAAAATATTTAATCAACAATCGTTAATCTAAAATCGATAACCCTCTATGTTTTTAATCTTCGATACAGAAACCACAGGACTTCCAAAACGTTTCAATGCTCCAGTAAGCGATAGCGACAATTGGCCCCGCTGTATCCAGATTGCTTGGCAATTGCACGATGCTAACGGAAATTTAATAGAACATCAAGATTATTTGGTAAAACCAGAAGGGTTTAATATTCCTTTTGACGCCGAAAAAATTCACGGTATTTCTACTGAGTTGGCTTCGGCCGAAGGTATATCTTTAGAAGAAGTAATCGAAAAATTTAATGTTGCACTTTTAAAAATAAAATTCGTAGTTGGTCAAAATGTAGGGTTCGATGTAAATATAATGGGAGCGGAATTTTACCGACTCGGCATCGAAAATCCTTTTGAATCTATACCTGTTCTAGATACTTGTACTGAGACCACCGCCCAACTCTGTCAAATCCCTGGCGGTCGTGGCGGAAAATTTAAATTACCAACATTAACCGAATTACACGAATTTCTTTTTAGCCATCCCTTTGCAGAAGCCCACAATGCAACGGCCGATGTGGAAGCAACAACCCGTTGCTTTTTTGAATTGGTTCGACGTCAAATTTTCACAAAAGAAGAGCTAGACGTACAACCAGATTATTTTGAAAATTTTTCAAAGGAAAATCCTCAAACTATTCAGTTAATAGGACTGAAGCACATCAACCTAAAAAAAGCTTCACAAAAAATTCGGGAGCAATTACAAGCTGCTTCACAAACAGAAAAAATTTCTTCCGAAGAAATAAAAGAAAACATTGCCACTTTAGAAGACGCTACTTTTGTTCACCTTCACAACCATTCGCAGTTCTCTATACTTCAATCTACTTCTAGTACCTTAGATTTAGTAAATGCAGCAGTAGCAAATAACATGCCTGTAGTAGCTTTAACAGATACTGGCAATATGATGGGCGCATTTCACTTTGTTCAAGCTGTAACTAATTACAATAAAACCCTCGCAGATTTACCTAAAAACGATGATGGCGAAGTTTCAGCTAAACCCCTAAAAGCAATTGTTGGATGCGAATTTTTTGTTTGTGAGGATCATTTAAACAAGAGTCATAAAGACAATGGTTACCAAATTGTATTACTAGCCAAAAATAAAAACGGGTACCATAACTTGGCCAAAATGTCTTCAATTGCCTATACAGAAGGATTTTATTATGTACCCAGAATAGATAAAAATATTGTTGAAAAATACAAAGAAGACATAATTGTACTAACAGGAAGTCTTTACGGAGAAGTTCCAGGTAAAATTTTGAATTTAGGTGAAAATCAGGCCGAAGAAGCATTATTATGGTGGAAAGAAATATTTGGAGCAGATTTATATGTGGAAATTATGCGCCACGACCAAGAAGATGAAAGGCGCGTAAATGACGTTTTGGTCGAAATGGCAAAACGAAACAATGTAAAACTCGTTGCTTGTAACAACACCTATTATATTAATAAAGAAGATGCTAATGCTCACGATATTTTATTGTGTGTAAAAGATGGTGAAAAACAGGCAACTCCTATTGGTCGTGGTCGTGGTTATCGCTACGGCTTACCAAATCAGGAATATTATTTTAAAAGTCCAGATGAAATGAAGGTGCTCTTTAAAGACCTTCCCGAAGCTATTTTAAATATTGAAGAAGTAGTTTCAAAAATTGAACCTTTTTCGCTGCATCGCGATGTACTGCTTCCTAATTTCGGCATTCCTAAAGAGTTTTTAAAAACTGATGATATTGATGGCGGAAAAAGAGGCGAAAATGCTTATTTACGCTTCTTAACTTACGAAGGCGCAAAAAGACGCTATCCAGAACTAATAGAGGTTTCTTATGAAGCATTAACAGATTCTGAAATTCCAGAAAACGCTTCTGAACGCGTAAAGGAAATAAAACAGCGTCTAGATTTTGAACTAGATGTAATTGCCAATACAGGTTATCCAGGTTACTTTTTGATTGTGCAAGATTTTATTGCCGAAGCTCGAAAAATGGATGTTTCTGTAGGTCCAGGTCGTGGGTCGGCGGCAGGAAGCGCCGTGGCATATTGCTTAGGAATTACCAATATCTGTCCCATTAAATACGATTTACTTTTTGAGCGTTTTCTGAATCCTGATCGTGTAAGCATGCCCGATATTGATATAGATTTTGATGATGAAGGCAGAAGTAGGGTTATGGATTATGTAATAAACAAATACGGAAGCAACCAAGTAGCGCAAATTATTACCTACGGAACAATGGCTGCAAAATCGTCAATCCGTGATACTGCGAGAGTACTAGATTTGCCGTTAAATGACGCCGATAGAATTTCAAAGCTTATCCCGAATATGACTAAGCTGAACAAAATTTTTGGTTTGAGTGCTTCAGAACTTCGAAGCAAATTTAGAAGCGATGAACTTCCAAAGGTAAATGAACTTTTAAATCTTTCAGAAGGAAGCGATCTTGAAGCGCAAACTATAAACCAAGCAAAAATCCTTGAGGGTTCTGTTCGTAATACTGGTATTCACGCTTGCGGTGTAATTATTACTCCAAGCGATATAACCGATTTTGTGCCTGTTGCAACGGCAAAGGACAGTGATTTATACGTTACTCAGTTTGATAACTCTGTAGTTGAAAGTGCGGGTCTTTTAAAAATGGATTTTCTTGGTCTAAAAACCTTAACCCTTATAAAAGATACGGTAAAACTCGTAAAACACAAGCATAATTTAGATATAGATCCAGATTATTTTCCGCTAGATGACGAAAAAACGTATGAACTTTTCCAAAGAGGGGAAACCGTTGGGATTTTTCAATATGAATCTGCCGGAATGCAGAAGTATATGAAGGAATTGAAACCTACAGTATTTGGAGATTTAATTGCAATGAACGCACTGTATCGTCCAGGACCGATGGAATATATTCCCAGTTTTGTAAAAAGAAAGCATGGCGAGGAAGAAATTGAATATGACCTTCCAGCAATGGAAGAATATTTAAAAGAAACTTATGGAATTACAGTATATCAAGAGCAGGTGATGCTTCTTTCACAGAAATTGGCAGGCTTTACAAAAGGTGAGGCAGATGTTTTGCGAAAAGCAATGGGGAAAAAGCAAAAGTCGGTGCTAGATAAAATGAAGCCACAATTTATTGCCCAAGCTTCAGAAAAAGGTCACGATGCTGAAAAACTAGAGAAAATTTGGAAGGATTGGGAAGCATTTGCAAGCTATGCTTTCAACAAATCACACTCAACTTGCTATGCTTGGATTGCCTATCAAACTGCTTATTTAAAAGCACATTACCCCGCAGAATATATGGCGGCTGTGCTAAGTAATAATATGAGCGATATAAAACAAGTTACCTTCTTTATGGACGAATGTAAGCGTATGGGAATGACGGTTTTGGGTCCAGATGTAAATGAGTCTTTCCACAAGTTTACAGTAAACGATCAGGGCAACATTCGTTTTGGAATGGGCGCAGTAAAAGGCGTTGGGAGTAGTGCCGTAGCAACCATTGTTGAGCACAGAAAAGACGGAAAATACAAATCTATTTTCGATTTGGCTAAACGCATCGATCTTCGTTCGGCAAACAAAAAAGCTTTTGAAAACCTAGCTTTGGCGGGTGGTTTTGACAGTTTTGACACACACCGAGCTCAATATTTACATGATGAGGGGGGTGGCGTCATGTTTCTTGAAAAAGCATTACGCTATGCCGCGAAATATCAAGAAACGCAAAATTCATCGCAAGTAAGCTTATTTGGCGATGCTAGCGAAGTACAAATTCCCGAGCCTGAAGTTCCACCTTGCGAGGAATGGGGAACGATGAAAAAACTGAAACAGGAAAAAGAGGTGGTTGGTGTATATATTTCGGGTCATCCCTTGGACGATTTCAGAATAGAGATGGATAGTTTTACAAATTGTAAAGTTTCAGCTTTTAATAATCTTGAAAATTATCTCAATAAAGAAATGTGTTTTGGCGGCGTTGTAAACGATGTGCAACACAGAGAATCTAAAGCAGGAAAAGGTTGGGCCATTTTCACCGTGGAAGATTATGAAGACAGTTACGATTTCAAAATTTTTGGTGAAGAATATTTAAAATGGCGTCATTTCTTGGTTCCCAATAGCTTCATTTATGGGCGTGTTTTTGTAAAAGAAGGATGGACAAATCGCGATACAGGTAAAAAAGGAGAACCACGACTTCAGTATAACAGCTTTCAGTTACTTCACGATGTTATGGAAACACAAGGAAGAAAATTAACACTCACTTTTCCATTAAGCGATTTAGAAAATGGTAGGATTGATTCACTTAAAAACCTAGTGAAAACCCACAAAGGCGAAAAGCAATTGTTTTTTGTGGTGTTTGAAAAGGAGGAGAAAATCCATTTAACAATGCCTAGCAGAATCCATAAAATTAATATTTCGAAAGAATTGCTTGATGAACTTGATAGGGAACAAGTTCATTATAAGTTAAATTAACAATAGAAATAACCAATACCAACATTTCCTAAACAAATATTAACCACGAGGTTTTTACATAAAAAAATAACTATTTTTGAAAACTCATTAAAAACAAAGATTATGGCATTAGAAATAACAGACGCAACATTTGAAGAAATAGTTTTAAAAAGCGACAAACCAGTATTGGTAGACTTTTGGGCAGCATGGTGTGGCCCTTGCCGAATGGTAGGACCTATCATTGAAGAAATAGGCAAAGAATACGAAGGCAAAGCCGTAGTAGGAAAAGTAGATGTCGATGCAAACCAAGAATTTGCTGCAAAATACGGAGTACGTAACATTCCAACCGTTTTGGTTTTTCAAAATGGTGAGGTAGTTGGCCGTCAAGTAGGTGTTGCTCCTAAAAACGTTTACGCAGAAGCAATCGATACGCTTTTATAAAATACGTTGAAAAAGAAAAATTAAACATTAAAAGGCTTGGCATATTGCTAGGCCTTTTTCTATATTAGTAAAATTCTAAAAATTTTGCTCCTCCCGAAGTCTCGGGACTAAAGGGAGCGGTTTTTAGAATTAGTTTTAGAAATCAAATTTAGAAGTTGAATTAAAAAAAAATACCCACTTTCGTGGGCATGACTATGAAGAAAACAGAAAAAGTACAAGATAAAATAGACGGTAAATTATTAGAAGAACGTAAAGTATTTCTTTGGGGAATGGTGGACGACAAAAGCGCACGCCACGTTGTAGACAGACTAATGTATTTAGACGCACTAAGCCACGACGAAATAAAATTCTATATAAACAGTCCAGGAGGTTACGTTACTTCAGGATTTTCAATTTACGATACTATGCGTGAAATTAAAAGTCCGGTTTCAACAATTTGTACTGGTCTTGCAGCATCTATGGGAAGTATATTACTTTCCGCAGGCGAAAAAGGCAAACGTTTTATCCAACCACACGCTAGAGTAATGATCCACCAACCAAGCGGTGGCGTAAGGGGTGTTGCCAGCGATATTGAAATTACAGCCCAAGAAATTTTGAAGACAAAGGAAATAAGTGCGAAGATTCTTGCTGATAATTGCGGTCAGAAATTTGAAAAAGTAATGAAAGACTTTAATCGCGATCATTGGATGGATTCCAATGAATCTGTTGCTTATGGAATTGTAGATAAAGTTTTGAAATAAACTGACTCACGAATCACGACGTTTTGAGCCAAGACAAAAGAAGATAAAATGAAAAAAATAGTTTTAGTAATTGGGGTTATGGCAACTGTTTTATTTGGTTGCAAAAATGAAGAGAAAAAAGAAATTTCTTCCGAAGAACAAATAGAAAAAACTGAATTTGTAACTGAAATACCTGTAGATTCTCACAGTTCAGAAAATGCTTTGGACTGGGCAGGAATTTATGAAGGTACCATACCGTGTGTGGATTGTAAGGGTGTTAAAACTGTTTTAGAGTTGAATAACGACAAAACATTTACACTTTCGCAAACCTATCTGGCTAAAATAGACGGTGAAAGTAAAGTCTCTCAAACAGGAAATTTTGTTTGGGATAAAGATGGTAACCTAATTCGTTTAAGAACCGAAAGTGGTGCTTTTCAATATAAAGTTGGTGAAAACCAATTGTGGATGTTAGATAAAAAAAGAAATATTATAGAAGGCGATTTGGCTGAAATGTATATTTTGAAGAAAATTACTAAATAGTCTTTTAAAAAAAGAACCGCGAAAAAGGACTAAAAGACCGCCTACTATTTAAAACCTAAACTTTATTTTGAATATAGAGAATGAAATTAATGAGATAACGGGTTTTAAAAACTTGGAGCTACTTGCAAAACAAGTGGTAGAAGGTTTTATTTCTGGGCTTCATAAAAGTCCTTTTCATGGTTTTTCAGCAGAATTTGCTGAGCACAAAATCTACAATGCAGGTGAAAGTACAAAACATATAGATTGGAAACTTTTCGCAAAAACAGATAAGCTTTATACAAAACGTTACGAAGAAGAAACAAACCTGCGTTGCCATTTAATAGTTGACAACAGCAGCTCCATGCATTATCCTAGCCTTAAACAATTCAATATAAATTCATTGAACAAAATTGGGTTTTCGGTTTTAGCTTCCGCAGCCATTATGAATTTAATGAAACGTCAGCGCGATGCTGTGGGTCTTAGTATTTATAGTGATGCATATGAATTTTATTCTTCCGAAAAAGGTAGTGAGCGTCACCACCAAATGTTGCTTCAAAAGTTGAATGAAGCCATGCTTGCTTCAAAAGAAAAAGTAGAAACCAAGACCTACGAACATCTTCATTTAATAGCTGAAAAACTGAAACGTCGCTCTTTGGTCTTCCTTTTTACAGACATGTTTCAAAGTGATACCGAAGAAGAAAAGTTATTTGAAGCCCTTCAGCATTTAAAATACAACAAACACGAAGTCATTCTTTTTCACACATTCGATAAAAAGCGCGAGGTAAATTTTGATTTCAGTAATCGTCCAAAGCGATTTGTAGATGTAGAAACTGGTGAACACGTAAACCTTTATGTCGATAATATAAAGGAACAATACGAAGAAGCAGTTCAAAAGTACTTTAAGGAACTCCAATTGCGCTGTGCCCAATACCGAATAAAATATGTGCTCACGGATATTAACGAAAGTTTCAACAAGATATTGACGACCTATTTGGTGGAACGCCAGAAATTTGGGTAATAACGGGTAGGCGGTAGTTTGTAGTTGTTAGTAAAAAAGTTGCCTTTCTATACTCACTCCATTTAGGTTTTCGGGAATCCAAGATTTCACTACCTAAATTAACCGATTAATAATCAATTATTTAGCATTATTTTTCTTGGTGTTGTCAATACTATTTTGTATATTTATAGTGCTG
>Ga0256845_1001795_pt1 | contig 16662 bp, 9 predicted proteins | sample RiftiametaG_FD_189101 | JGI IMG/M metagenome (GOLD analysis project Ga0256845, IMG submission 189101) | Tube worm associated microbial communities from hydrothermal vent at the East Pacific Rise, Pacific Ocean - Riftia | ecosystem: Host-associated > Annelida > Integument > Unclassified ...
GGCCAGGTATGTTCGATGTGGATCATCCACTTCTCGCGGGCGCGGCCTTGTTTGTCGCGCCACTGTCGTTTTCGCACGGTCATCGCTGAATCCTGTCGGTAGCGATGCCGTGGCCTTGGCCCATTGGGGCTAGCACAGAACCTCGACTCTGGGAGGGCAGACAGTTTGGGGAGTCCAGGGACCGCCCGTCCTCCGTGACATCCTACTCATGCAAGGTGAGACCGTGGAGGTCCCTTGTCCAGCCGGTCTGGAGGTGTGTGGGCGATCACTCCAACTCAGGGCCGTGCCGCCGCCGTGCCTCCTCGGCACTCAACACAGTCGGGCAGGGCCTCCTCAAGCCGAGTCAAAACACGCTGGTGTGGCTCCTCCACCTCGAGCATCGAGGACCCACGAGTCAAGATGTAGTCCACGAGTTGCATCGGTGGCTGGATGACCCGCCAACTGAAGACGCCACTACCCGAAGCCAGCCAGGATCGGGGTCGTCGACGACCCCGATCCTGGCGCCAGCAGCTGGGTAGGGGCCCCGGGGTTGGGTAGCGTCAGGACCGTCTCGAGCGCCATGGAAAGTCTGCCTCTCAGTGTGCACCCTCGGCCGCCGGCCCGCGTGAGAAACTGCCCCGCGAATCTTCTTCGTCATCGGGGACGAGCTTCGGGGCCGCAGGATGCTCCGAAGCTCGTCCTGAGCCCTGTTCGCCCCTGCCTCCGCCTCTGCTCGTTGTGCTCGGACTCGTCTCGGGCCACGGCGGGGCCGCAAAATGCTGATGGCTGGAGGGGAGCTGGTGCTGCAGGTACTAAGCCAGCCATCGGACGCGTAGTTCCAGCCGGTCAGACGGCGACTCCTCCATCGTTTGAAACCCGGCAATTATCGCTGAGGATGATGGGATCCAATCATTCGATCAATTTCATCCTCATCATTGTTACTTGATGCCCATGCCAGGTACACGCTGCTCTTTGGAAAATACCTGTTGAACAGCATCGCGGTATTGGTCTCGACGTTCCCGAACTTCGCCAGGTGCTGCTCGGCGGTTGCTCGATGGACACCACTGTTAGGCAGGGATAGTCTCCAGGATTTCCGCGAGCCTTGCGACATCATACATGGCAGCAAGGCCTTCTAGGGGGCCAATATCCAGGTGCAGCACTTCCTCTATCGTCGGCTGAACACATAGTCGAGCTTCCTGCTGCCAGGCATACCTATTCGCCTTAAACCATGGTCCGACTGCGCCATGGTGGCTGTCAATGCTACCATAGGTAACCCGTTCAAATCGCCCCGTCAAACCCAGCTGATGCGCCGATCGCCCCACCCGGCGAAGAAATGAGATCGGGTCAGTGATTGCTACTGCTTTGTCACCGAATGAACAGAGTTTTTCAAGGTCTGGTTGCGTGGCCCAGTGGCGCGAGTGATGGGTCATACAGAACGCATGTAGATTTGCGTGGTCGTCCCTCTGAACTCGTACCGGGGCCGCGATATCCGCACTTGGAATGATGAACGACCCGTCGGGCTCCAATGGGAGGTTAGGCGGAAGTAAGTTCCGAATCTGTGGGTCGAGCGGGCCGATGCGGATGCTGATGTCGTTCGCCTGGTACTGAGCCGAGAGCCCGTCCAGAGGATCTCCTCGAACTCCACCGTCCTCAAGCCCCCAGTACGATGAGAGTCGCGGCATCCAAAGGCGACCGTCAATGAGTTCCTGAAGGTGCTTCGCCTGACCGACTTTGACAAGGACGAAGTCAGGGGGAGTTGGGATGCGATTTCTTCGTCGAACTTCTCCATGGTGTACATGGTACACTATACGTGTGGCATGGTCGAGCAGCTGGCTTGTATCCATGACCCAGGTCGAGATCACAGCTGTATGGCTGTGCGCGGCCACCCTCAGTGTGGACCGGCGCAAACTGGCAGATGGGTGGGCAGCTGCTCTCCGTAGACGACGCGGCTCAAGAGTTTGAGAGGGCCGCCGGAGACGCTGACGAGCTTGTCCACTGGGCGGCGCAGGGCGTCGTAGGTGGTGGAAAACCGTTGGTCTCGGCTGTCCCAGCTGCTCATGGGTTGGCCCAAGCCGTTGTGGAGCTGCCAACGGTCACCTGCGTCAGCGTTCGCGCGGCCCAGGAATCTTCACCATGGTGGCTTCTGCCACCGTGTCGGCATCGGGATTCGAGGGTTGGCCGTGGATCATACCTGGGCCGCTTGGTGGGCTCGTGCTCGATCTGTCCTCAGTCTTCAAGACTCCGCCCGAGTTGCAGCGAGATGCGCTACCATCGGCGAGTGGTCAGCGGGGACGTGAGCACGCCAATGAAGTCACCGCGGGTGTTCATCTCGTACTCGAAGGACTCGGACGCACATCGAGAGCGGGTGCTCCTGTTAGTGCAGCGACTTCGGAAAGACGGGATCGACGCCTGGTTTGAGGAGTTCGAGGACTCGCCCCCGCAGGGATGGCCGCGGTGGAGGACCGAGCAGCTCACACAAGCCGACTTCGTTGTGCTGGTCTGCACAACAACCTACCGCCGGTGGTTCGAGGGCCAAGAGCATCCCGGTGAGGGCCAGGGCGTGGCCTTAGAGGGACTGCTCACTAGCCAGCTGGTGTCCGCGGGCGAGGTCGACCTATCGCAGTTGGTGCCGGTCCACTTCGAGGGCGCGGCCCACGAGGTGGTACCGCGGATCGTGCGGAGCGCGACGATTCATCGACTCGAAGCCGAGTACGAACAGCTGCGCCTTCACCTGACTGGGAAGCTCGCCGAGCGGCCAGCGCCGCTCGGGACGATTGTATCGGCGCGCGTCCCCACCCTTGGGTTCTCACAACGATTGGCGAGGTTCTATAGATCACTCTTCTCGACCAAAGAACTTTCGCCGGCCAATTTTGGTAGTCTAAATCCCACTGGCCTACAGGAGCGGTTCGTGTCGATGACCGTGGCTGACCGGACGCCACGCATGTTTCCCACAGAGCAGACGGCCGAAGACGAGAAGAAAACTACGGGCGCTCGACTTCCACACGCCCGTCTCCCCTCGCTACATGGGCTCGACCTCGTCGCCTGGCTCGGTAGCAACGAGCGAGTGATCATCACCGCGCCAACCGGGCGAGGCAAGTCGACGGCGCTGAGGTTCTTGGTGCTACAGGCCCTCGAGGCTCAGGCCTCGTTTCGAATCACGAGTTGGAGGGACCGCATCCCGATCGTGGTCTCGGTCGCAGAATGGTCGAGGCAGGGCAAGCCACTCCCCGAGTTCATCTTCGACTGGTCCTACGCAAACGGCCTCCCAAAGAGGGATGCCGAATCGCTGCGCCAAGCGGTCGACGCGGGCGAGGTCATACTCTTGCTCGACGAGCTCGACGAGCTCGAAAGCAGCGACAGTTCTGTCGATCTTCATCAACTGCTGCGTAAAGCCAAGCATTTCGCCGAACAACGCCGGGTCCCCGCCCTAATTTTCTCGCGCCCCAACCACTGGAGCCAAATACGACCCGAACAGCATTGGCCCTCATGGTCGAGGGCGGAGCTCCTGCCACTGACGCCCGAGTCCCAGCGCGATCTCGCAACAGTCTGGTTCTCCGATCTCGATCAACACGAAGGTCGAAACAGTGACGAGAAGGTTTCGGCTTTTCTGGCCGAGGCGAACAAAATGAGCGGCATCCCGGAGTTGCTGGCCATCCCTCTCGTCCACATCGGGATCATCACCCTGTTCCAGGCTCACCGGATCTTCCCCGTGAGCCAGCACGACACCTACGACAAGGTCATCGGCCTCATCCTCAGCCAGGCTACGGGCCGCCATGCCGTGCCAGGCCCCCACGTTCTCCACGTTCTCTTCGACTTTCTGTCAGAGGTTGCATTCTTCTCCCTAGCCGGCGGTCGAGACCGCAACCCAACGCGACCCGAGATCATCGCGCTCATCTGCGTGTATACGCCCCCAACGACTCCCGACCGACCTCTGAGCCTGACGGACGCCGACGTCCGAGATCAGCTCATTCGACTCGTCGAGGCGGGAACCGGCATCATGGACCCAGCGGCCAACGGTGAGGAGTTCCAGTTCTTACACCGAGCGTTCCAAGAGCACCTGGCCGGCCGCTACATCGCAGTTCACCGGAGCGCACTCGGCACATTGCGTGAGAAAGCTTGTGACCCTCGTTGGCATCCTGTTCTTCTCTCAATGTTTAGCTGCCTCAGCCCCTCGGCCGCTGCGAGCACGCTCGACGCGTTCATGGCACTCGAACTTCGAGGCCGTTGCGAGCTAGCGAGAGAGGTGCTCACGGCGAAGGTCGTGTTCGGCCAGCCCCACCTCGCTATCGAGTCCGCGCTCAGGCACAGCGAGCACCTGTTTGAGGTCGCACAGCACCATGGCAGCCGTGCGCACCGCGAGGCCATAATCGAGGCCGTCGTCCGTGGCGTCGACAACAGTCAGATGCGTCTACATTGTGTCAACCAGGTAAAGAAGTGGTACCCCGGAAACATCGGCCCACAACGGATGTTTCCGTACCGCCCCTATCAGATCATCGGAACATGGCCTCAGACAGGTGAGTGTGACAACGCGCTCCTACGGGGACTGCTCTCGGGGTCTGACGTCGACCGAGGTGACGCAGCATCCGCTCTGATCAAGCGGCTATCCAACACATGTTTGGCCCAATCATACACAGCTATCAAAAATCGTGTATTCTCGGTCATGCACGGCTACAGGGATCGAGACTCCGTGGCTGCTGCGCTCCGAGTCTGGGTCGAGTGTTTCTGCAGTGACCATAGGACCGCGGAGGTCATCGAGTTCGCCGATGCCTGCAATGACCGAGAGCTTCGAATTATCGGGAGCGTCGCCAAAATTCGATTTAACCAGAGTCACACGATAAAGGACATGCAGTTGGCGATCCGCGCGGGCCGAGACCACCTCAGCGGCTGGGTCCAGCCCTACACTATCCTGCATGAGGGATGGCCTGACTGCGTGCTCGTCAAACACATCGCCATCGACTCCATCGGTGCGCCTCCAAACTCCGGGGGACTGCAACAAACACTCTGTGCAGCACTGCTGGCGAGCCGAGATGAGGGGGACGATGAAGTCGCTAAGGCGTTGGCACGGATGTTTGAGGACGGCCCTTCGTTCGTAACAACCATGATGCTAAACTCTTTCGATGCCCCCCTTTGCTTCCACCTCGCCCGCCATGCGCGGGAGTCTGAGATCTTAGCGGAGACTCTGTGGGACTGGATCAACGGACAACATCATTTTCAGGAATACGGTAGCTATACACTTGCCGGGGAACTAGGTGGGCAGCGCGGAAAAGAGTATTTGCTCAGAACACTCACCACTGACAAAGCAACGCTCGATGGACCGGTAGTGATCTTGCTGCGCCACTGGCGGGACGACGCGGGGGTCGCTGCTGCGTTGCGCGATTTCGCTCATTTGATGACTGCCGGTGCGTTCCGGTCTGCTCACTTGTTCAACCATTTTCTCGATCGACAGGAGGCGCTACCTCTGCTTGAGGACATGCTGAGTAGAGACGGTTTCGCACGTGGCAATGTGATCCTCGGCTTGAGCGAACTCCTCGACGACACCGAGGTCGTCGAGCGGACTCGGCAAACCATCGGCCTTGAGCACGAGGCACTGGCCAAGGCCGGCGCCTTAGCGAGCTTGATCCAAACCTGTGCCAAGACCGAAGACGACGTCCGGACCATCGCCCTCGCGGAGCTCGACCGTGACGATGGTCTCTGGGCCGAGGTTGGAACCACACTCGCCGCCGACGAGCATGTGCGCGCGTGGGTCTTGCGATGCGCGGACTGGTTGGCCACCGAAGACCGCCGATCGATGCTCAGCAAACTCAGTGAACGAGCCCCGTCTGACACCATCGTCGCGCGGATATGTAAACCCTGGCGCAAGGATGGCGACAACACATGCCAAACGCTTGGAGCACTGTATTTCGCCGATATGGAGTATCGAGACCACGAGCTGTCGCAAGCGGATACTCATGAACTGTGTGTGGACATTCAGGGCAAGAGCATGCTCGCCGACCGCCGCAAAGAGGCGAGCGTCACGATGTTGCTGCGGCATGGAGGGCCCGCACGACTAATCGAGCACCTCCAGGGCAATGACTGCCAGATAGGGAAAATCTGGCATCCAGACCCCAATTGGCCATACATACGGGAAGTCCTGAATAACTGGACGACGCTACGAAATGGCCTTGGCGATCGATTCTACGATGTGTTCTTCTCGTCCGAGGAAGACGAAGTCTTCACGACGCTAGTATCGCTCTCGCCGGAGTACCCAGACTTTCATAATGATGTGTTTACTCGCCTCCGTTCGATCCCCAGGGATGAACCGTGGCCGAGCGCTATTCTAAGTTTCTGCCTCGATGACTCGAGCCTCCGTGATGAAGGGACCTCGCGGTTTTTAAATTGGGCTCGGCGTGGTGGTGGGAGCGACCTTCACAGCATCCTCCTTTGGAAGAAGTTTGCTGGCATCTATGCAGGTGACGCTCAGATGTTCGAACAGGTTAGCGCCGCCATCAACGTTCCATATGGGCCCGACGAGGGGGCCCTCGTCGGGCTGGCCGTGGGCTGGCCAGAGCAAGCCGAACTCGCACACGAGTTGTTCGAGCGAGGAGTTCATACCCTTGGTCCGCAAGTCTTCTATCGAGCAACCTGGGGGTCTCAGGAGGACTTTTTCGTCACGTTGCGCGAGATTGGTGAGGCCCACTTTGAGGGTGGGGAACAGTACCTGGCGGCGTTGTCAGAGGCGCTGGTCCTGCGATTGCGGCGAGACCGGAAGTGTGCGCTGGAGCTGGAGGATTTGGTCCTCTCCACCAACGTAGACACTTGGATGATCGCCAACGCCCCCTCACTCTTGGCCGCGGCAGGTAGGCTTTCCAGTGAGCTACGAACTTGGTGCGAAGCAAAAGCTGACGCAATGAGTACCGACATGGCGCTAGTAGCATTTGACATAAATAGCGGTGAACGTAGGACTGTCTGGGAAATCCTATACGAATTGGTGAGTTAGGCTGAAAGGATACCGTTGCCTCGCTAGCTCACACATAAGACTATGAAGGTCAGACCGTGACGGCCCAGTCGCCGGCCAAAGTTTACACAGCGGAGTCCAATCCTCAAGGTCCCCACGCTCACACTCCAGTGGGCGGTTGAGCGGTTCCCTCAGACTGGCCACCCTGCTACCCCCACACTTCGCGTCGCTAGAGCTCGCCTGGCGCCTGACCTGCTCAAGGATCGAGCGGCAGGTCCATAGGCTTACCGAGCGGCGCTGGCGAGATACACGGCTGCCTGGTCAGTTGGCGGTAGAGGTCCTCGTGGCCCTTAGGCCAGCGGTGGTAGGTATAGGGACGCAGAGCCTTCGGGATGTCGTCTGGGCTACTGCCCTCGAACAAGATCGGGATGAACTTGTCGTTGATCGACTTCCGCTCATAGAGTTCCTGCATTACGCGCATGCCCTCCCAGTCCGCGCCGTGGCCCTCCGGCGCGGCCTCGTTGCCCTCGAACCTCCGCATGTAGGTTGTCGAACACACGATCAGCACGAAGTCAGCGGTGTCGATCTGCGCGTGCATCCACCTCGGCCAACCTTCCGCGGGGGCCGGGACGAACTGATCGATCTGACAAATGATGCCATTTTCACGCAGTTTCTGGGCCAAGTTGAGCGCACGCGCCCTGTGGTCCTTGGAGTCGTGAGTGTAGCTGACAAAGGCTCGGATGTCGGTCGAGGTCATGACGCTGCTGGCAACGATAGCACGAAGTCGAGGGGCTTGCGTGGCTCAGGCGGCGAACTCGGGTTGAGCGGACCGAGCAAGGCCGACCGCTATCGTGGGGCGGGGGAATGAGCGCGACTCGCAGAAAGGATGAAGTCCAGGGGGCTCCCGGACCCCCGACAACCGGCTTCTGTTCTCGGCCGACGTCAAAGGTCAGCTCCGGGTGTGACACCAAGCTCTCCTCGGTGAGCCCAAGCAGCCGGTCGCCCACGAGCGCGAGATCTGGTGCCACGTGGTCAACCCCGATGGTCGGCGCATGACCTCGGGCAGCGCCGATCGAAAGGCCAAGCTGTGGACGCGCGAGCCGGAGGGCGTGTCGTGGGTCAACGGGCTCGCCTCGCAGGCCTTGTCATTCCCACTGTATGCTCCCGGATGTGGGCCTCAACGGGAAGCAACGGCACTCGACCATCGGGAATGTGGATCCGATAGTGCATCAGCATGATTGATGGGTATCGCGCCCAAATTCTAGCGATCTGCAATCGTCGAGTCAAGGATGATACCCGTCGTAAATGGATCTCGCGTTCGGCCAACAACATCACGGCGGTTGCCAACGTCGGGCTCAAACTGCAACCTCGCGTGTCGCGCCGATCCCGGTGAGCGGAGGGCACTCGGGCGTGTATGAATCGCCCACACCAGGAGGTTCTCCTCTGGCGGGCGAGGCCCAACCTCACCCCCCACCAGCAACGCTATGAACGCAACAACAAAGACCCCCACTGCAACCAGAGACACCACAGTTTTCATCCACAACACCATATCGCCAGCATCGCGGGGGGTCCTGTCGACGAACGGCGCATCTGTGTTTCTTCCACTGGCGCGCGCCCTGGCCCGAACGTGGGAGAGAGGCTTGATCTCGTCATGGGTGGCATGCACGACCTCGAGCGCGGCCAGAAACTCGGGACTGCGCAATACCCTCCCCTTGGACATGTCCCGCGCCAAGGGCAGGTCGATCGCAGCAGAAAACCTCGATCGACAGCTTGGCAGTATCTGGGTCTCGAGCAGCATGCCGCGCGACAGCACCCGCAGGTATCCGAGCTGTAGGTCGTCCGAGAGCCCTGCCCTACCGATTGTCTTACCGTCAAGGGACAGGTCGACTTCGAAGTAGGTCTTGGTCAACAGCGGGCGACCCCAGATGGGGCGGCCGTCCAGGTAGACCGGAGTTTGGTCGAAGCCGCAGCGCTCGGCGATCAACGCGTGCTCGCGGCGTTGACCGAGCACGGACTTCATTCGGTCGCCCACGGCGGATGCCTCATGTACGCAGATCCGCATCCCCGGTCTCGCGTCCTCCAAGACCGCTGCGCTCGCCTGCTCGCCGAACACCTGCCGAAATCCGCGTCCATCGGGGCCTACGCTCTCGATCACGATTGCCCGTGATCCGAGTCTCAACGCCGCGAGGATGCCGACCGCGAGCTGCACCAGCGCGCGTCGTGGGACACCTTGGTCTGCTTCAGTGGCGGTGGACACGTTGGAGACCAGCACAGTCAGGAGCCGCCCGAGCACCGTTGGGGGGATAACGATCGGCGCCGGACGATCGAAGGCGACACGAACTCGACCGGGCTCGACGTCGAAGCGCAGCCGGGTCGCACCGGCGATCAATCCAGCCTCGGCAAACCTCAAGATGTAGGTGTGTGGATCGGCGGTTTGAAAGCGCTCGAGGGTCTTGAACGCGTCGACACTATCGATATCGAACCCGCCTTCGTCGACGAACTCACCACCTGCTTCGACGTCGCTGATGAGGTCTGCGACGACCGAGTTCTGTTGTTTCTCCACGGGCGTCGCTCCTGGTTCCTGTCCCTAATCGGCGTCGACTTCGCTGGACTCACCCATCCGGCGCCCAGCTCGCACCATCCGGGTATGGACGGTGCCCCCTCTGTTAGGATCGTTGCCGCCTAAACCGTGCCAGCCCCTGTGTGTGGCGCTGCGCCACCTCGGCCAACGGGCCGGCCGCGGCCCGTTGGCCTCCAACGTTTCCGATCCCGCGCCCGGTTTAGGTCGCACTACCGTGACAGAGGGGGAGTGCGTCATCGGCACAGCTCCTCCTCCGGCAGGTCGATGAAACGGACAAAGCCGGGACCTGTACCCCACAGACCGGGCGCCGCCATGGGCAGCCCGATGTCCCACCCCTGAAAGAGCGGCCAGGGCTTCCTCTTGTCAATTTCAAAACGAGTTGGGTCGGAGAGGTCGAGCATGACCGCCAACGCCCAGCCTGGGTTCGAGGGCCCCTTTCCCCCCTCACAAGCGTAGTCAAACTCGAGTGTCCACTGCTCGAACTCCGCGCGCTCGATCTTACCGATCGGATCGAGCTCGAGGGTGACGCGAGACTCGATCGAGCCGGCATAGTCTTGGTTCGACTCCTCGCAGGCCTGGAGTTCCTCCATCTCCTCTTCCTCGAACTCGAGTTCGCACTCTCTGTACTCCGAGGGCTCGTTCTCACGATCGTAACTGGCGATGGCCGACAGAAACGGATCTTCCCACTCGAACACCCAGAGGTCCTGCTCAATCGGACGGCCCTGCTCGTCGAGTTCCCAGTTCCAGATCACGGCACACTCCCCCTTGGTCGTCTGCTGGGGAAGGCCGTCAGCCCCGAATTCGAGGCGCAGCTCGGGCTCGTCACCTGAAGCGCGGCGAACGAGTCCGGCGTCCGAATGTTCGTAGTGGGAGTGGGTCGGCGAGCCGAGGTCGGTCATTGTGAGCAGCTTGGGAAGGGCCGCTCGCCAGGCCTCGACCATGGTTGGGCGGGATCTCTCTGGGCAGCTTTGCTCAGAGGAACCCGATAGGCAGTCTTGGTGGGGGAGCTGGGAACGAATGTCCGCCCAACTTCGCTCCCAACGCCGGACGCTCACCCCGGTCTGCATGTGCTCGTACTCCTCTCGCACACTCGGAGTGCATACGTTGGCGGCGCTCCCCCAGCCGCTCATCGTCCATGACGCGACACGCCCCAGGTCGTCGTAGGTCCACTCCTCGAAGCGGCTGGGAGGGGCACCATCGAGAAAGCACAGGTCGTTCCAGGGACGGGGCAGATCGCTGATCTCTTCTTGGTCGAGGGTGACCTCATGTCGGACGAGATGGTCGCCGTCGTAGGACCAGGTCTCCGTCCAAGATGTCCACTCCGTCCAGGACCACCAAAGATGGTCTCCACGAACGAGGATGTCGGCATTCACGACCCGTTGGTGTTCGTCGTAGCCCAACTGGAGAGCGAACTCCTTGCTCGTGAGCTCGTCCTCGTAGGGGTAGTTGTGGTGGGTGTACTCTCCCTTGACCGAGCAGGGACCGGAGAAGGGAGCGAGCTCGCGCGGTGGCCAAGAAGGGTCCCGAGCATGTCCATGCCCATCCTGTGTCTTTGCAGAGGGCGGCGAACTCGGCCCCACCGAGATGGGATCGGGCCTACAACCCACAAGCAAGAGGGACATGGAACATAGGCTCAAGCCCAGTCGTGGCTTCAACGTCATGGTTCTCCGTCCGCGCTGCGCCCGTCAAATCGAACAAAGCGGGCTGCGCCTCGCTCCCACGCAGCGGCGGTCTCGAACAGATGCAGCGCGCACAGACTGTAGCGGTTCTTGCGCTCTACCAAGACGTTGGACTTGCCCTCCCAGGCCCGAAACAGCCGCTCCCCTGGAGGCTCCGAGAAGCTCCCACTCAGCGTGACTTGCAGCTTGGCACCGTCGACTTCGAGAGTGGCCCCCGTGGGCTTGCGGATGAAGGTCTTTTTGTCACCCGAGCGCTTCACGTCCACGTCTACGACCTGTATGGCGACGCCAGCATCTTGAATGGCGATCCGAACTCCCCCGACTCGGTCGGAGAACTTGGAATTCGAGTAAGCGCAAACATAGCTCACCTCGAGAGAGATAGACACTCCCCCCGCGGTCAGGCCCTCGAGGGTCTTCTTTGCTGATAGATTCCCCTTCCCCCAGGACGCTGAAGCGAGCACGCTCTTGTTCTTACCTTTCTCGAGGATCTCGATTTTCAGGGTCTCGACAGCGTCACACTTACTCGCGGTGGTTGGCTCCACGTCTTCCTCACGTAGGGTCTCGTATTGGAGCCTCTTCGCACCCCCTGGATCGTTGATGATGAAGCGCGGCTTGCCACCAACGAGCCGGTAGCCCACCGCCAGGGTGTAGTGGCCACCATCCTTGTGTTGGTACGCGCCGCTCTTGAAGTGCGCGATTGCAGGTAGACCCCGATCGAGATGACACCTGAGTTCTTCTTCCCAAGACGCAGTCGACGAGAGGCTGATGACCTTGACCTTCAGCCCTAGGCGCTGAGTGAGCGCTGAGGTCAGTGGTACAGGTTTCCAGGCCTCCTTGCAAAACTCCGGGCTCGGTTCGGGGGTGAAGCGGTACTTCCAGACGGGGTTCCCTTGGTCGTCGACCATGGCCACGATCTTGGAGTCGCCTCCCTCGAGCTTCTTCTGCCAGCGCATCTGCCCGCGCTGGAGGTGGACCTTGTCTGTGACCGCCCCGCTCTCTTGCCGCAGCCACCAGATCACACGCGTGACCCAGTGGTGCGCGATCTCCTTGGCCGGCCGAAAGTAGTCGTCAAATGCGGCGTTGTGCGTGTCGGGAGGGGTGTCCGACCATGACTCAGGGTCCAGGGCCCTGGGGGTTTTCTTCCTCTTGACGGCCTTGGGGTCGAGGCTTGGGTCAGACTCCCTAATCGAAGCAGCGAGCTGTTCGAGTTCGCCGTTGCTGATCGACTTGGTGTCGAAGCCGATTTTGCTCAGGCAGTTGCTCGTGGTCAGGACGCTCACAGCTTTCCACTGCCCCCCGACGGTATCAGGCTTCTTGTAGGGGACCCGCGGCCGGAACTGCTGGTCCAAGTGGCCACCAGCGGTACGGTCGTAGAGGGTCTGCCAGCTAGCCTCTGCGGGGGCCTCGTCTCCGCCCGAGATCTTAACCTGGAGGTAGCGCATAATCATGGTCAGCGTGGCGATCGAGCAGCCTGACTCGGTGACGACCATGGGCTGTCCGTTGCGCATGGCCACGATGACCGAGCCCCAGTTTCTGTTCTTGGTTGCCTTGCTCCCGTCGTGGAAATGACTGAGGATCATGTCCGTCATGCCGCTTTGGGACCCTGTCCCCGAGCCGGCCTGACTCAGGGGTTCGACGGCGAGCAGCAGGTCCGTCCGCTGACGGACGACGTGCATTTTTGAGGTTGCTAGCGCCTCGCCCTCTGGGAAAGCAGCGTCTTTGATGATGAAGAACAGCTCGTAGAATGAACCATCACCCGTTCCTTCGACGACTTCAAAGCCCGAGGGGGGAACCGTGACCCAAAAGGCCTGCTCAGGCGCTTCACCTTCAAAGAGCAAGCCCACGTGGTCGTTGCCCTGGCTCGATATAAATTGGGATTCAATCTCCCCCCGTACGAACAAACGCCCTTTGGGCCGAGATGGGTGCTCCTTTAGTTCCCCAACGATGATCGCTAGGAGATCGGAGTCAGGCGCGTTCCCTTTTTCGTGGGTCTTGGCGTCGCTAAGGTAGTCATCAACGTCATATTTTTGAGCGTCACTCTCCCAAACTTCGATGACGACCTTTGTCGGGGCGGAGTCAGGAGCTTGCTCGATGACGATCTCGTGGGGAATCGCCACCGTCGGCCTATCGGGGGCATTCCAGCGCAGCTTCCATTTCTGCTTGGATTTTTTCTTGGAGTTGCCCATGGATTTGGCCTATTCGGCTCCCTCGCTGTCATCGTCCTCGTACTCAGCCAAGGACTCATCGTCCGACTCGATCTCGTCGATGAAGTCGTCGGGGCCGGCCTGGGTGAAGATCTGCCAGGCGTCGTCGTAGATGCGCGGTCCGTGGGCTGGTGCTTCGCCAAGCCCTGGCATGCGCTGGACATCAGGCCGATCGTCGGCGTAGCAGAGGCCCGCATAGCGGGCTCCCGCGACGGTGAAGCTCTCGCCGATCTGGACCACGTAGTCCCCGGGTGCGACTTCCACCTCCCGGAGCCGGCCGTCGCTGTCGGTCGTACCCGAGCGCCGGAAAGTCTCGTTAGGCACGGGACCCCACAGCTCGTAGTTCGCACCTGGGAGGGGCTCACTAACCCAGTGGTCACGCAGCTGAACCCATACCTCGTAGTCGCGCAGGCCCTCGTAGCTGTGTGGGTCCGGTGGAAGGTACTCGGGCAAGTACTCGCCCCGGCCGTAGATGTCGACGCCAGGCGGGTCGTCGGCGAGCTCGGGGGCCTCGCCCGGGTCAAAGAAGAGCAGCTCGACGCGGCGGTTGTCTTCGAGGGCGTGAACATCCAGACCGATCGCCTCCGCAGGCCAACGCTCACCGCAACCGAGGATCGCGGGCCCGAGGAAGCTCAGCTTGGCCCGGAGTTCGGCGAGTTCGTCGGCATCGCAGCCCAAGCGAGCCTGGAGAGCGCGATCATAGAGGGCTGCGATGGCCTGCCAGTCGGCGACGTTTTGTTTGACGTGGCGCTCGAGGGAGATACCGAACTCGGCAAGTTCTTGGTTGCAGCGCAGGCGGAAGGCGTCCCGCGCCTCCCGGGCCTGGGCATGCCACTCGTTGTCGAGTTCGCCTGGATCACAAGACCAGTCAAACTCACGCGCTGCCCACCGGTGCACCGTCTTGAAGTCGGCGCGCTCGAAGTGTTCCTGGCAAAGCGCCGCCCAAACCTCGGCGTCACCCGATAGGTAGGCCGCCACGTTCTCGGCTCGCTCTCGGGAGAGCTCGAGGTTGTGGGCGTCCGAGCCTGCCGAGTCCGTGTGACCGACGACCAGCACCTGCTTGTGCGGGTTGGCGTCGACGAAGCGCAGGGCCGCTGCGATCACGTCGAGGCCGCCGAGGTCGTCGCGGGGGTGCTGCTCGTGGACCTCCGCCTCTCCCCTGGCCTCGCGTGCACTGGGCAGCAGCAGCGAGCGGTCCGTGGCAAAGCCCACATCCTCGAACTGTAGGATGGTCACCCGGCGGCGCGGAGGCAGGTTCGTGGGCGCTTCGTCCCGATAGCTAGGCTGGTCGATGGCGATGAGCTCGACCTGGAAAGGCGCCTGACCTCGAGTGACGAACTCGCCGCTAACGTCAACCTTGCCGTCCCATCCGAGCGAACCCGAGCCGTCGCTCCTCTCGTCCGCGCTCAGCTCGCGCCGGTGCAGGGGAGGCTCAGGCTCATATCGGCTACGGATCCGCAGCTCGACTCGGTCCCCGACGAAACCGCGGAGGAGCGTGAGGATCTCGAGAGTCTCGCCGCGAGGAGGGCGAGGCTCGAAGACGGGCGGGCAGTCGGTGATGAGCAGCGAACGCTCGAGCTCTCTCGTTTCATTGGTCAGAGGATCGGCTAGAGGTGGGGCCGGTCGGGGCCACTCGAGCCTGCCGTGAAAGGCATGATAGCCCGTCGACAGTGGTTCGCTCATCACCGGGCTGAGCCGCATGGTGCCCCGGTCGACCGCCGCGAAGATCTCAGCCTCCGCCTGAGACCTGTCCCGGCCGACGACGATGAGCCGCCCCTCGAAAGCCATCCAGCGCCGGATTCGGGAGAGCAGTCCCGAGTCCCGCGCGAGCAACCATCGGAGCTCACGATTCGCGCGAGCCCGGTCGAGGCCCTGCACGAGGGGATCGGTGCTCAGCTCGAAGCGGTTGAGGCCGTCTCCGATGAGCAGGGTACGTCTGCTCAAGGACATGGGGGAGGATATCAGGGACCCAAGGCGCATGCCACCGTCATCGTCGATAATTATGGGATTGGCATACCACTGGTTGCTCAGTGCACATTCCAAATGGAACTGAGTCATCGAACTCTCGTATTGGCCACTCCTACTTGATAACAGCGGACGGCGCTGGCCTGCTCCTTCGGCTCGGCCTCGGAGGGTTCACGGAGGCCCGTAGCAATTGTATTGCATGATCCATCCGAGGCCGAATATCCATGTCCTATCCTGAGAACCATCACGAGCCCATCAGACTCGGGACACCCGCAGTATCACCATCGAGCCGGCCAACATACTGCGAAAAGGGTCTCATGGCTACGCGCTGGCCCGGCGGGCTTGCTCAGCCGCGATCAGTCGCTTGTACTTGAGGGTTCCAATGAGGACAAAAATGAGAAAGGGGATCGCCATGATGCCAGCCACGGCGGGGGTCGGGAGCTGAAAGAGGAGATTGAGGTCGGTGGGTATTTGAGGCAGGAGCACTGACATCGCGACGTAAACTCCCCCCAACACCATGATCCGTGGGTGACGCCAATCGTTGAAAGGCTCTTGAATATCTGTCCAGGTCACGAGGGTGTCGAGCTCAGGAGAGTCCTTCAGCACCTCGTAGTCTCTCTCCATTCTCCTCGTGACAAGGTTGACCCCGACCATGAGGAGCAATATCAAAGCGATCACCACCCAACCGACGAGGTCGGAAACGGCGTCGAAGGTGAGGTTGACTGCGGTCGCACCCAAGATAACCACGACGGCGGCTGTGTTCAGCCATGCAATACGTCGGGTGAGGAAGGGTGCTCGTTGGGCGACGATTCCAGATTGGGTCGCCCCGTAGGGTGTGGTGGGTTTGTGTTTGTTCATATCTTGTCGTGTCTGATTCCAATACGGGGATCGAGGCAATAGCGTTCTGGGAATCCTACTCCGGGTCGGGCTCGCCCACTCGGCACCCGGCCCGCACCATGCGGGTACGAAGGGTGTTCCGGGCGAGCCCGAGCGCAGCCGAGGTCGCCCGCAGGGAGGAGCCGTGACGCCGAAAGGCGTTGGGCAGGGCGATCCTGTCGAGCTCAGTGTGGAGCTCTTCATAGCGGAACGAACCGCCGTCGATCATCGCAGACAACTTGCGCCCGGCGGGCGCGGGGGCCCCCTCGAGGCGGAGGTCTCGCTCGAGCAGCTCGCCCCCGTGCCCGGCGCGGTTGTAGACGGCGCGGGCGACCGCGTTTCGCAGCTCTCGGACGTTGCCTCGCCAGTCGTGGCTGAGCAGGACCGCCTGGGCCCCAGCCGAGAGAGCGAGCTCGACTCCCCGGTCTGCGCAGACTTCGAGCA
>Ga0256845_1001796_pt1 | contig 16653 bp, 15 predicted proteins | sample RiftiametaG_FD_189101 | JGI IMG/M metagenome (GOLD analysis project Ga0256845, IMG submission 189101) | Tube worm associated microbial communities from hydrothermal vent at the East Pacific Rise, Pacific Ocean - Riftia | ecosystem: Host-associated > Annelida > Integument > Unclassified ...
ACTCAAAACCTGATGGAAGCCTTGTGTTATAATTTGTATCGAAGTCCAGGGATAATTGCGGCTAATTCAAAAATATAAGGGAAATAAGCCTTGAAATAGGCTTTTAATGGACAAAAAAAGCAATAAACCCGTGAAAATTAATTCAAAAAATCAAACTAGAAAAACGAAACAAATCTAGAAAGACTATTGCAACGGTCTTACATAGTAATACAAAGCAACAATAAGTAGAAAAACTACTAAAAACCCTATTAAAACAAGTGTTTCAATAGGGTTTTTAGTAGTTTTTTATTTCTTTTGTTTGTGCAGGTTACTTTCCGATACAAAAATTAGCAAAAATATTTCCCAAAAGCTCGTCGTTGCTTATTTCACCTGTAATTTCGCCGAAATAATACAGAGCTTGGCGAATATCTATGGCTAATAAATCGCCACTTAAACCGCTATCAATTCCTTCTTGTACCTTTATAATTTCTTCTAAAGCTTTTAGCATGGCATCGTAATGACGGCTGTTGGTAACAATAGTTTCATTATTACGAAGTGCGCCAGTATTTACAAAATCTAGCAGTTTATTTTGAAGTTCTTCAACGCCTTGACCAGATTTGGCAGATAAAAATTGAAGATTGATGATTGCAGATTGAAGGTTTTTAATTTCATCATCAGAAAGCTTATCTACCTTATTTGCAACAATAACAAGATTTTTTAAAGGATATTTATTTTTAATAGTTTCAATTTCAACCTTAAACTTGGAACCTTGAATTTTGAATTTCTCAGCATCAAAAAGATAGATTACAACCTGCGCAGCTTCAATTTTCTCAAAAGTTTTTTTAATTCCTAACCCTTCAATAACGTCCACAGTATCCCGAATTCCGGCGGTATCAATAAAGCGAAAACCTATACCGCTAATGGTTATTTCATCCTCAATAGTATCTCGTGTTGTACCTGCAATATCGCTTACAATGGCACGTTCCTCATTTAGTAAAGCATTTAGCAGGGTAGATTTGCCAACATTTGGTTCGCCTACAATGGCAACGGGAATTCCGTTTTTCAAAACATTTCCTGTGGCGAAGGAATCAATAAGTCGTTTTAGGACTTGGGATATTTTTGAAATTAATTTTTGAAATTCATCTCTATTTGCAAATTCTACATCTTCTTCAGCAAAATCGAGTTCTAATTCAATAAGAGATGCAAAGTTTAAAAGCTCTTCGCGTAGTTTTTTTATTTCAGAAGAAAATCCGCCACGCATTTGTTGTATTGCTAATTGATGGCTTGCAGCACTGTCGCTTGCAATAAGGTCTGCTACGGCTTCAGCTTGGCTTAAATCCATCTTTCCGTTTAGAAAAGCACGTAATGTAAACTCACCAGCTTGTGCCATTCGGCATCCTTTCCGAAGACAAAGTTGTATCATTTCTTGTTGAATATAGTTACTTCCGTGGCACGAAATTTCAACTACATTTTCTCCTGTATAACTATTTGGGTTTTTAAATATGCTTATGAGCACTTCATCAATTACCCGTTTGCCCTCTTTTATATGTCCTAAATGTACTGTGTGTGTCTTTTGTTCTGTGAGCTTTTTCTTTGAAACTGATGTGTATATGGAAGAAGCAATTACAATTGCATCCAACCCCGAAAGTCTTATAATAGCAATTGCACCTGCTCCGGCAGGGGTTGCTAAAGCAACTATGGTATCATTTTGATTCATTGCTCAAAATTACGAATTTCAATTTCTATTTTACTAACTGTCTTAGTATCATTTTAAGTTTACTTAGCGTATTACTATTTATAGCCCTGTGATTTTTAGTAAAAAGTTAAAGCAAATAATGGCGATAATTTAGATTGTTTCAGAATTATATTTTTTTAAATGGGGGTCTAGTACCTTATTCAACCCTCTATTTTGCTAATTAGCTTGCTATTTATTTGATATTTGTGACATAATTAATCTAAAAAAAATTTATTATTTATGAACAACAAAATGAATACCTCAGTAACAATCCCAAATCGAATAGGTTTTAAAAATTTATTATTTGTTTTTGCATTTCTATTTAGTGCAGGTCTTTTTGCACAAGATGCAGTAGGAACAGAAAAAGGAGTTTTTGAATTTGAATCTTCAGTAGTTGATTATGGAACTATTGCACATAATGCCGATGGTGTACGTGCTTTTAAATTTAAAAATGTTGGTAATGCACCAATAGTAATTACAAACGTAAAAGGAAGTTGTGGTTGTACAGTACCAACAAAACCCAACGGAGCCATTATGCCAGGTGAAACTGCTGAAATTGGAGTTAAATATGCTACTAATAGAGTAGGGCCATTTTCAAAATCAGTAACAGTGACTTCAAATGCAAGTGATGCTATTGTTGTTTTAAAAATTAAAGGAAATGTTCTACCAGATGAAAAAGCTGCATCTACAACACCAGCTAAAAAAGACGGTAAATAAAGTATCATTATAATACAAAAAACCTCATGCATTTATTTTGTATGAGGTTTTTTGTATTATAATAAAAGTAGTAAAAAACTAAGTACAAAAAACAAGAAAGATAGAATCTTTGCCATCTTGAAAAAAAAGATTTATGAATTAGTATTTTTTTGCAAAATTACGAATAGTTACATTTGTATATTAAAAGTTGAGTATTAATCAAAAAGCAAAATTTTCGATTTTAAGCTATGAAAAAGTTTCAATTTCTTTCTATAATAACACTTATTGTATTTACCTTGCTTACTGTAAATGGGGTTTATGCTCAAGTAGGTATTGGTACTACATCTCCTAATGATGACGCATTATTAGATGTTTTTTCTACTACCAAAGGATTATTAATTCCTCGTGTGAAATTAGTGACAACTGATTCTTCATTACCACTTTCTGCTCATTGCGCAGGAATGATAGTTTATAATACAGGTCCAAATGGCGCAGGTGCAAATGCAGTTATTCCAGGATTTTATTATAATGATGGGACAAATTGGTTAAAATTGTTAAATGGGACTGATGTAGACCTTACAGATGATGAATGGATTAATGGCACATATTCATATGTACCTCCAGCGCCAGATCCACCAATTGATATTGGAATTGTCTATTTAAATAAAAAGAGTGATGGTATAACAGATAGAACTGAGGAACAAAAAGTATATATTACAGATGAAGGATCTCTTACTATAGGAAAATTTGAGCCAAGTAGACCTCTTGAAGCTATTGTGGTAAGGGCGTCAGATGCAGATTTAGATATGTATTCTTTTACTGAGCCTGGTATAGATAATCTTACTGTATTTCATATTCATGCGGCAGGTGGAACCGTGGCTTCCCCTCTTCCTATTAATACTAGAACAAATGAGCCAAATATTTTTGCAATTCAGGCCAAGGGTTTTGATGGTGTAAATTATTGGATTGCAGCATCCATAACTGTGGCTGTTGATGGCGTTGGCGATACTGGGTCAAAAGATATGCCAGGGAAAATTACTTTTTCCACAACTCCAGATGGAGCATCTCAGGCACTAGAACGTATGGTTATTAAAAACACAGGTAATATAGGTATTGGCACTAAAGACCCAAAAGTAAAATTTGACGTAGCTGGTTTGATAAAAACAGAGGGTTATACCGTAACAGATTTATTGAATTTGACTTTAGTAGAGGGTGCAATAGCCTATGTAACAAATTCAAATGTCACACCTAAATATTTGCAAGAGGTGGTTTCTGGACACAACGGGGGGGTGACAAAGTTTCCTGTTTTTTGTGATGGAAAAAAATGGATATATCATTAATAGGTAAATAAAAATTAGAAATCTTTTTCAGTATTTATGAAAAGGATTTTTTTAAGCTAGTTTGGCTTTTTTAGATATCTATAATTTGCGGTATTTATTTTTATTTAGATAAGTAACGATATCCATAAATACAAAAGTCTACCGAAAAGGTAGACTTTTGTATATTCTGTACTATTAGTTTTTATAAATTAACTTCGTTATCTTTTAATACAACAAAGATAGATTAAAATGTACCGAAGTTAGTTATTCAACATCACCGGCATAACAAGCATTGTAACAACTTCACCTTCGTCAAGACCATCAACTGGGGTGAGGATTCCTGCTCTGTTTGGTAGACTCATTTCTAACGAAACTTCGTCGCTTGTTAAGTTGTTTAGCATCTCGGTAAGGAAACGACTATTGAAGCCTATTTGCATATCATCGCCTTGATAAGCGCAGGTTAAACGCTCTTCAGCTTTATTGCTGTAATCTATATCTTCCGCAGAAATATTTAATTCTGCTCCTGCAATTTTTAAACGAATTTGATGCGTCGTTTTACTTGAGAAAATAGAAACACGGCGTACAGAATTCAAAAATTGATTTCTGTCAATAACTAATTTGTTTGGGTTTTCCTTTGGAATAACGGCTTCGTAGTTAGGATATTTACCATCTATTAAACGGCAAATCATTTCAGTATTATCAAATATAAACTTGGCATTGCTTTCGTTGTATTCAATAAGTACATCTTCTTCACTTCCTGCCAAAATACTTTTTAAAAGTGTAAGCGGTTTTTTAGGCATTATAAATTCTGCGGTTTGTGAAGCACTGATGTCATCCCGAGTATATTTTACAAGTTTATGAGCGTCGGTTGCTACAAAAACTAAATTTTCTGTTGAAAACTGAAAGAAAACACCACTCATTACAGGTCTTAAATCATCATTTCCTGAAGCAAAAATTGTTTTGCTAATTGCTGTTGCAAGCACATCGCCTTGAACAACGGTTGAAGAAGGATCCTTTAATTCCACAGCATTCGGAAATTCTTCACCACTGGCATACGCCAAGGCATATTTACCGTGGTTAGAGCTAATTTCTATTGTGTTATTATCTTCAACAGTAAACGTTAATGGCTGCTCTGGGAAGGTTTTCAATGTTTCTAGCAAAAGTCTTGCAGGAACACAAATTAATCCTTTTTCAGTGCTTTCTACTTCCAATTCACTGGAAATAGTAGTCTCCAAGTCTGAAGCTGAAACAGTTAAACTTTTATTATCTAAGCTGAAAAGAAAATTGTCTAAAATAGGTAGGGTATTATTATTGTTGATGATACCGCCTAAAACTTGCAGTTGTTTTAATAAATACGAACTCGATACGATGAATTTCATTATATGTGTATTTTTTATGAAAAATTCTTAAGAAGACATACTCTAGAAACCTTTTGTTCTTTTGAATAAAAGGTTGGCGAGCCTGTCAGACTATTGGTAATTTAAATGATTCACTCAGGTTACTGAGCATTTCGGCTATGCTCAATATAAACTTCGACGAAGTACAAATATAATTCGATTGAAGTGTTTGTTAAAACAAACTTATCAACATTTACCGTGTGTATTTGCGTTTGCGGTAATAGTTAAAACCGATTCCGAAAAGTGCCAATAAACCCAACGGTAACAATAAGTTAAGTGCCTGCCACTTGGAGCGTTGCTCTACCGTTTTTTGAAGATCTAGAAATGGTACCGCAATTTGGCGCGTTCTAATGTTTATAAGTCCGCTGTCATCCAACAGGTAATTGACGATGTTCAGCAGAAATTCCTTGTTTCCGTAGAATTGATTGGTCGTTTTATCGAAGCCTAATTCTAACGGACGATTGCCTTGCATTTGGTTTTTAATGATGTCGCCATCGCTTATAACTACCATTTTTGAAGGTTTTCCATCATCGATATTTTTTATGCCTTCAAGTTTTAATGGTTTTACCCTATTTTTATAAACTGAAGAAAAATTACCTTCTAGCAAAACAGCAAGTGGAATTTCACCAGCGTTATATTCACTTGGGTTTGGTCCTTCATTTACTACTTGAAGGTTCTTAGGTATTTCTACGCTAAAATCAATAGGGAAGGGCAGTCCCACAATTTTTGAAATTGGTGAAGTAGAAAGTAAAATGGTTTTCTTAATGTTGCTCGGTAGCGTATCAATAGCACTAGCATAATCAAACTTTACGGCTTCAATATTTGAAACTATTGGGTGATTGTTCGCACTACTGCTCAGCGGACTAAAAAACCAAGGATAACGGTTGTATTGCGACTCACGCTCATCGCCATTGGCTAAAACTATTGGGGCGGAATAAACATCTTTCACCAAATTTGGGTTAATACGAATGCCGTAATTGAAGAAAAAATCATTCAAATTTAAATCCTTCCCGAAAGCAAAGTTGTTTCCTAAAACAGTATCCATTCGCATTTGGGTTGCATCAAGTAGCCAGAGCGAATTTCCGCCATTCATTGTATATTGATCTAGTATATATTTTTCAGTATCACTAAAGGCTTCTGTGGGTTGTGCTGCCACAATTAAATCAAAACTTTCTAAAGCTTTTAGCGTTTTCTCGGGGTTTAATGCTACTGAATCTAGGGTAAATGGGGCAATAAAATAATAGTCTTTTAAAGTTGAAAAGAAATCGACAATATAACGATCGTCATATTCGCCATTTCCTTTGAGAACGGCTACTTTTTTAGATTTTTCTGAAGCCAATTTTTTGAAACCATCTGCAAAAGCATATTGTAAATTTTGAAGGGAGCTATTTACTCTTTCTTCGGAAGTTGCGCCCAATTGATTTTTCAGTAATCCAATTTTAACCGACTTACCATCGTGATGCGCCAACGCCCAAGGATAGACGAGTTCGGTACTTTGTTTACCATTTTCGGTAATGGAAACTTGTGCGGGCGTCAATCCAAATTTTTCAAATTGCGATTGAAATTGTTCGTTGCCTTTTTCAGTAGGATTTATAAATTCAAACTTTATATTGGCATTGTATGCTTTAAATTCTTCTAAAAGCTGCTCGGTTTCATTTTGAAGTCTTCTAAATTCCGAAGGGAAATTTCCTTTGAGAAAAACATCAACTATTATTGGGGAATCTATAGGGTCAATAATTTGTTTTGCTTCTTCTGAAAGCGTAAATCGTTTGTCTTGTGTAAGGTCGAAACGTTTATAAATATAGTTTCCGAATACATTCAAAAGAACTAATCCTGCAATTAGAATGATTATTGAAACGCTATTTTTTTTAATTGAAGAGTTCATCATTATTTCTTCAATTTTAAAACTGTTAAGGCAATAAAAAATACTGTAATACTTAAAAAGTAAATCAAATCCCGAGTATCTAAAACACCACGTGCAACGCTATCAAAATGTGCCTTCATCCCTAATTCTGAGATATTAAAACTTGAAGAAGACAAACCGTCAAAGCCGTAATACAGCGCAAAACAAAGAAAAACTGCAATTATAAAAGCCACAATCTGGTTTTGCGAAAGCGTGGAAGAAAATATACCGATGGAAGTATAGGCGAACACTAAAAATAAAAGCCCAATGTATGAGCCAATGGTACTACCAACATCCCAATTACCAGGCGGATTGCCTAATGCTGAAATTGTAAAAACATATAAAATTGTTGGTATTAGAGCAATTACAATCAGGGTTACTGCACCAAAATATTTCCCTAAAACAATTTGCTTTAACGAGATGGGTTTGGTGAGTAAAAGTTCTAAAGTGCCCATTTTCATTTCATCGCTAAAAGCACGCATACAGACGGCTGGGATTAAAAAAAGTAAAACCCAAGGCGCAAGTTCAAAGAAAGGCGAAAGATCTGCAAATCCAGCATCAAAAATATTATAGTTGCCACTAAAAACCCATAGAAACAGGCCGTTTATTACCAAAAACACGGCAATCACCAAATACCCAATAGTACTGGAAAAGAAAGAATTTATTTCGCGTTTTATTATTGTAAACATTCAGTATTAATTATTTTAATGAGTGAAGCGTATCAACACTCCAAGCCTCGGCCTTTTCACGAAACATAGGTTTTGTTACACTCCAAACTCCCTTAAAGAGTTCGCTGTTTCGGTAGTTTTCTAGATCAGTTACATCATTCCAACGGCTGTAAGTGAAAAAGATTGTTTCGTCATTTTTATCTTTGTAAAGCTCCAAAAACAGACAACCTGGAAAACTTCGAATTTTCAATTTTACTTCTTCAAAATTACTCAGAAAAGCAGGAACATTTTCCTTTTCAAATTTCATCTTTACTATTCTTGTAAACATTTTCTTTAGTTATGATTTATAAGGAACTTTAAATTAAGAAATAAAATTAACCATAACAGCATCTCCATAATCTAAACCAAACAAAGATGATGCTCCACCCACTGTTTTTGGATTGCTTTTATAAACGGCAAGTTCTAAATAATTAGATGAATTCCAAAGTGCAAGCCTTTTGCCGTCTTCATTTCTTTTGTCTTGCGGTTGGTTAAAATCGATAGCATCGCTATAATGTGTATGTATTTTAGTGAATTTTTTAGTTCGGGCAATGATTATAAAATCTCTTCCACGTCCTACTTCATCAAACAATTTTTTATTGATGTTACAAATTACGTTCCCATAATTATCAATATAAACAACGGTGCCTTGTATTTGGCTTTCTTGTTTACTTACTGCGGGTTTTATACCCGTTAATTCTTTTATTTCTGTTATGTTTTTACCAATAACTTCAAGCGTTCCGCCACGAGCAATGTGGCTGGCAACTTTCACAAAAACGTCCAAAACTGGAAAATTACTTATAACCCGATCGTGAATATTTATTTCAACAATTTTTTCGGGACGTATTTCTGAAGTCAACATAGAAATAATCCCATTGTCTGCACAAATAAAATAATGATCATCCATTAAAACCGCAATATGCTTGTTTTCAGAGTTTAATTCAGAATCTACTCCAATAATATGAATGCTTCCCTGTGGAAAACTCTTATAGGCATTCTGAATAATATAAGCAGCTTCGTGAAGGTGAAAAGGTGAAATGGAATGCGAGATATCAACAATTTTGGCATCTTCCATTTCAGTATAAATAGCTCCCTTAACCGCACCAACAAAGTGATCTTTCTCGCCAAAGTCAGTAGTCAGTGTGATTATTGCCATAAATGATTGTTGATATTTTATTAAATCAGAACCACAAAAATAAGTTACTTTTGTTAGAGGCGAAACTATTTTTGAGGAATAAAAAAAATATTACGCCTTAACGCTTAAGTATACATTTTAAAACGATTTTTGTATGATTTTGGAAGTGAATTTTGTCTATTATTTCACGTCTAATCCCGATAACTATCAGGACTAACATCTAAAAAAACTTCTTTTGAACGAACTTATCATTGAATTAACAGAAACCAGCCCGAGAGACTTTTTCGGACTTGAAAATGCTAATATCACACTTCTTAAAAAATATTTTCCTAAACTTAAAATCGTTGCGCGCGGTAACAAAATCAAGGCTTATGGTGATGAAGAGGTGCTTGAGGAATTTGACCGTCGTATAACCATGCTTTTAGAGCAATTCGCTAAATACAACAAAATAGACGAAAACGTAATTGAGCGCGTATTATTAAGCCGAAATAAAGAAGAATACGAAGCCCCAGTTGGCAGTGGCGATGTAATTGTACACGGAGTTAGTGGCAAACCAGTAAAAGCCCAAACAGCCAATCAACGAAAATTGGTTGCTTCTATGGGTAAAAGCGATATGGTTTTTGCAGTTGGTCCAGCCGGAACAGGAAAAACATACACTTGTGTTGCTCTTGCCGTCAAAGCTCTGAAAGAGAAAGAGGTAAAGCGTATCATCTTAACAAGACCTGCAGTAGAGGCTGGAGAAAATTTAGGTTTCCTTCCGGGAGATTTAAAAGAAAAATTAGATCCATATATGCAACCATTATATGATGCCTTGCGTGATATGATACCTGCTGAAAAGTTAGAATCTTATATTGAAACAGGAGTAATTCAGATAGCACCTTTAGCGTTTATGCGAGGGAGAACACTAGACAATGCCTTTGTAATTTTAGATGAAGCCCAAAACACCACTCACGCCCAAATGAAAATGTTTTTAACCCGAATGGGTAAAAACGCCAAATTCATGATTACGGGTGATCCTGGCCAGATTGATCTCCCGCGTCGTGTTACTTCAGGACTTAAGGAAGCTCTATTGGTTTTAAAAGATATAGATGGTGTGGCAATGATTTACTTAGACGATAAAGATGTAATTCGCCATCGTTTGGTTAAGGCAGTAATTGCTGCTTATAAAAATATTGAAAATGTAGACTAAAAAAGCTTGTATTTTGCAGTAGCAATATTCAATTTTTTCGTCAAAAAAATTCCAACTAATAATTTTGTCACACTGAGCGCAGTCGAAGTGCCAAATTAACGAACACCAAATGAGCAACACAATAACTTCTACAAACTTCAACTTCCCAGACCAGAAAGGCGTTTACCACGGAAAAGTACGCGAAGTATATACACTGGAAAACAACCTACTTTTAATGGTTGCCACAGATAGATTGAGCGCTTTTGATGTAGTGATGCCAAAAGGAATTCCTTATAAAGGTCAAATCCTAAATCAGATTGCAACAAAAATGATGCGTGACACCCAAGATTTGGTTCCAAACTGGTTAATCGCCACGCCCGATCCCAACGTTGCCATTGGCGAAGCCTGCGAGCCTTTTAAAGTTGAAATGGTAATACGAGGATATATGAGCGGTCACGCAGCGCGCGAATACAAAGCTGGAAAAAGGATGCTCTGTGGCGTTGCAATGCCCGAAGGAATGAAGGAAAACGACAAATTTCCTCAGCCAATAATAACCCCAGCCACCAAAGCAGAAATGGGCGATCACGATGAAGATATTTCTCGTGAAGATATTTTGAAAAGAGGAATAGTTTCCGAAGCAGACTACCTTCAACTTGAAGATTACACAAGAAAACTTTTTCAGCGTGGAAGCGAGATTGCTGCTGAAAGAGGATTGATTTTGGTTGATACAAAATATGAATTCGGAAAAACAAAAGATAGTAAAATTGTTTTAATTGATGAAATCCACACGCCAGACTCTTCACGTTATTTTTATGCTGAAGGCTACGAAAAACGTCAAGAAAATAACGAACCTCAAAAACAACTTTCTAAGGAATTTGTTCGCCAATGGCTAATTCAGAATGATTTTCAAGGCTTGGAAGGACAAAAAGTACCCGTAATGAGTGATGAATATATTGAAACTGTTTCTGAAAGATATATTGAGCTCTACGAAAATATTACAGGCGAAAAATTTGTGAAGGCAGATGTTTCAAATATTCAGGAACGTATTGAGAAAAACGTACTACAATATTTAAACATCTGAAATTTATAGAATATAAACCTCTGAAGGTTCTGGATACTATAAAATTAAAGTGTAAATTTTATACTTTAAGAAGTAATAAGCTCTAATTTCTTTCACGAAAGTTAAAACTGTGAACATAACCAAAACTTAATTCACTAAAATCTGCTTGGCCAAAATTTGCATTTAAGTGTGCACCTACATAAAAATTATTTTTTGGGCTATTCTTCATTCCTATTAAATAATATTTTATACCCAACCGTGTAGCGATACGCTGTTTTTTCTTGTAAGTTGAATTAAGGTCGCCCAACATCCAGCCTTCATAAATTTCACGAGGTGCATTTACCCATCCTTCATTTATACGCCAATCAATTGCATACGCCGGTTTATGAAAATTATAACCAACTTGTAGATCTATTCCTATATGGTTCAAAAAAATTTCTCCGTGAATACTTACGCCTAAATTGCTAGCATAGTACCAAGGATTGCTTTTAAAGTTGCTAAACTCTCTACCGTCTTGTACTAGGGATTCATTACCTTTAATATAATCGTAATAATGTTGATAAAAACGATAGTAAAATCCAATGCCAATTTTAAAGGTGTTATTGTAAACACGTCCATATTCACCAGCAAGCGTGTAAACATTTCTTTTGTCATTAAAAGCTATTGCAAAAGTATTTACTCCAATACCACCACGTATGGCGTAATAGCTATAAATTGACTTATTGAATTTTAAAATTGATTCAGGGGCTGTAATTTCTTGACGATTAAAAGGATTTTTTATATCAGCAGAAAGGCCAACTAAAAACGAATTATAACCTTGGTTTACAAGACGTGTATGTCCATTACTATGGTGTGAATACCCTAAGCCAACCCGCCAATCTATATTTTTTGAAGTAAGAAAATGATAATAGATATAGGTTCGGAAAGCCCAAGTAATATCTGTAGTAACCGCCCGATTCTGAGGGTTTGTTTCAGAGTCAAACTTTTTAGTAAAATAGGATGCGCCCAAACCACTCAGAACTTTCCAACGCTCACTTTTAAATGCTTTAAATTCAATAAAAGGCATTGCGGTAATGGCAATTCCTAAACTATCTAAATTGCCAAAATCAGTTACACCAAGGGTCAATCCAGTTTTTGGGCCTTTCAGTCGTTGTGCCCATTCTTGAGGATTATTGGTATGATAACGTCCTATGTTTAAAACTATTTGCTTCTGAAGTTTCGTATCAGGAAAACCGTCGTTGGACTCCATCGTTTCTCCTAAAAGAAACTCTGGTGTAATTGTAAATGCACTTTTTTTCCAATCGCTTTCTTGTTGAGCAAAGCTGAAATATGAAATAAATAAGAAGAAAATGGTTAGTTGTTTGCTCATTTGGTATTGCAAGTAACAATTTAAGAAGTAATTATAAAAATATAAAGCATACTTTAGTTGAAATTTTAAAATTTTACATTTGGAAAAACTAGACAATTTTATTTCCGAAATAGCTTCCATTGCTTGGGGCTTACCGCTTTTAATACTATTAATTGGCGGTGGTTTATATCTTTTAATTCGAATTAAATTTTCACCATTTCGCTATTTGGGGCACGCTATAGCAATACTTCGTGGAAAATATGACAACGAAAATGATGCTGGTGAAATAACACATTTTCAAGCATTAACAACAGCTCTTTCTGCCACAGTTGGTATGGAGAATATTGCAGGTGTTGCTGTAGCCATAGCCATTGGCGGACCCGGCGCAGTTTTCTGGATGTGGGTAAGCACGGTAATTGGTATGTGAACAAAATTTTTTACGGTAACGTTGGCAATTTTATACAGAGGAAAAGATAGCGAAGGAAAAATACAGGGCGGACCAATGTATTTTATAATTGAAGGATTAGGGAAAAAATGGATGCCTTTGGCGGTATTATTTAGTGTCGCTGGATTAGTTGGGGCGTTACCCGTTTTTAACGTAAACCAATTGACCCAAGCCATAAACGATATCCTTTTAAAACCAGCTGGACTTTACGACGGCTTTAAAACTGATTTAATTATAGGTTTAGTTTTAGCAGCAATTACTGCGATTGTTATTTTAGGAGGCTTGTCTCGCATTAGTAAAACAGCTTCTAAGATTGTTCCTGCAATGGTTGGGCTTTACTTTGTGTTGGTTTTAATTATTTTAGGAATTCATATCGAAGTAGTTCCAAAATATTTAGGAATGATTTTCACAGATGCTTTTTTAGCAAATTTTTATAAAGGCGATGCTTTTCTTGGCGGAGTTATAGGGGGTATTATTTTATTAGGAATTCGTCGTGGCGCATTTTCTAATGAAGCGGGGATAGGAACAGCGCCAATGGCACACGGAGCCGCAAAAACAAATGAACCAATTCGTGAAGGCTTAGTTGCAATGCTGGGTCCAGCAATAGATACGTTAATAATATGTACGTTAACGGCTTTGGCAATTTTGGTAACGGGTGTATGGCAAAGCAGCGATGCTAATGGTGTAAGTTTAACGGCTTCAGCTTTTGAAGAAAGTATTCCTTATTTTGGTAAATTAGATGAAGTTTGATCTAGACTGTCTAATAGCCTATTTAACTGAATCGTAAAAACTTTCGCTCCGTCAGGATTAAAATGGTTTGTATCCTTAAAATCTGATACTTTATAACTTAAAGTATCACTTTCTTTATCAAAAATAACAACGTTGCTATAACGTTCTTTCGCAACGTCTAAAATACTATCTCTGCGGTGCATTGCATTATGGTTTGCCTTTGGTAAATATGCTTTGTAGTTAGGATTTGTACAAATAATCACCTTTTTATTCTTTGATTTTAAATAATCCAACATCTTAAATACAAAAGCCGAATTCTTTTTAAAAACCTTTGGATCTTCCCAAGAAATGGTAAGAAAATTTGAATCTTCTATTTTCTTTTCGTCGTAGTCTAAGGTTTTAAAAGCTCCAGGATATCTATTGGTGTCAAAACCATATTTGTTAAGTTCCGTTACCTCATTTTCTCTTATATAATGGTCTTCTACTTCATAAAAGAAAAAACTAGCATTGGAAAGAAAGATTAATCTATCGCCAAAATAAGTAGGTCTATCAAAAGCATTAACACCATAATACTTCAAAAATATATTGTTTTTCCAATACTTACCATCAGTTCGTAAAGGTAATTCTAAGTGAAGGTCGGATAACTCAAAAATTACATATTCTAACTTAGGTAATCTATCTATAATACCTTTCATAAGTGAAAAGTCTTCTGTAAGATGTTGAGAGGAAGATGCAAGATTTATAGCAGGCCTATCTATCCATTCTGGATTTATAGCACTTTGTAATTTTGAAGATCCTAAAATAAGTACCTCAATATTATTTTTATTAGTATCTAAATAGGAGCCAATAATTTTAAAGTTTGAAGGAATATTAAGGGTTAGCATTTCCAAAATTATACATATCACAATAAGTGGTCCAAAGAACCACATACACAATTTTAAAAACTTTACCTGAGGTAAATTAAAACTGAAAGTAGATAAAATTTTCCGAGGGTCCGGCATATCGTATAATTATATAAATGAAAGCATAATAGATAATCCAACGTATTGGTCGGCTTAAATATGTATCAATTTGCGAAAAGGGGAAGTCTTTTTTTCTAGTAAATATTTCACACACAATTAAAATAAATAATAATACTAAAAGGCGTTTGTTTAAAAACTTCCCTAAATTTTCACTTGGTATGAATGAAAAAATTCGTTCAAAAATGTATCCTGCTTCTGCAATATTCTGGCTTCGGAATAAAACACAGGAGGCTGTAATAAAAACTAATGTTAATAGTATTCCTATAGGTCGTGGTACAAGGTTTTTATGAAATAAACTAGATTTTCTACCTTTTGATAGTGGTGTTCTTTCTAGTATAATAAGTAATCCTTGTAATCCCCCGAAAAGTATAAACGTCCAATTTGCACCGTGCCATAGCCCAATTAATACCATTGTAAGAAAAATGGCATAATTCCTTCTTGCAGTACTTCTAATGTTTTTTGAAATTATTGGGAAATATACATAATCATTAAAAAAACGTGTAAGTGTAATATGCCAACGTTGCCAGAACTCTGTTGAACTTCTTGCAAGATAAGGTATGTTGAAGTTTTTAGAAAGTTTAAAGCCGAATAGCCTAGCAGTACCAATTGCTATGTCTGAATAACCTGAGAAATCTCCATAAATTTGAAAGAAAAACATTAAGGCTCCAAATAATAATGTTAGGCTACCATATTCTTCTGGTCCAGCAAATACCAATGTTACTATTCGTGCAGCATTATCTGCAATAACCATTTTTTTGAAAAGCCCCCAAAGTATTTGGCGTAGTCCTTCTTTAACGTTCTCTACTTGAAATTTTCGTTTGGAATTAAATTGCGGTAATAAGTCTGCAGCTTTTTCAATTGGTCCAGCAACTAATTGTGGAAAAAAGCTAACATAGCAAAGAAAGTTAAGGATATTTTTTGTTGGAGATATTCGTTCCTTATAAACATCAATAGTATAGCTCATCGTTTGGAATGTATAGAAACTTAAACCAACTGGGAGTATTAAATTTAAGGAACTAAAGCCATATTCACCATCCTGCAAACTGAAAAGTGTAGCAAATTCATCAATAAAGAAATTATAATATTTAAATAGAAACAGCACTCCCAAATTCCAAAAAACACTACTGTAGATATAAATTTTTCGTTTGGTTCTATCGTCTGTCCCTGCAATTGCAATACCTGCCACATAATCTACTAGCGAGCTAGCAATTATTAAAAAAAGAAAACGCCAATCCCACAAACCATAAAATAAATAGCTTGCAGCTAGAAGTATCAAGTTCTGCCATTTAATTCTGTTAAAACCAACTACCCAATAGAGTAGAAGCGTAGTTGGGAGAAATATCCCAAAAGCAAAGGAGTTGAAAAGCAAATCTGTATTTGGTTAAAGTTTTGGCAAATATATAACAAATAAAAGCCCCTCAAAGCTTAAAAGCTAAATGAGGGTCTTTTTTCTTAAAATATGTTAAAACTATAATTCTTTTACAACTAAATTTGCTACATTCAAGGTTCTAACGCAACAAATCGTTGTCGTTAATTAATGATGCTAAGCTACGTTTTTTAATTCTAAAGCCATAATTTCTTTAGGAGTATTATAGTCTAATATTTTTCTTGGTCTGCTGTTTAATTTATCTTGAATTATCTGCAATTGTTTTTCTGAAATATCATTAAAATTTGTACCCTTAGGATGGAACCTTCTGATAAGTCCATTTGTGTTTTCATTAGTACCCCTTTCCCATGATGAATAAGGATGTGCAAAGTAAATATTCACACCTGTTTTTTCAGTGATATATTCGTGTTTTGCCATCTCTGTACCATTATCATATGTCATTGATTTTTTAAATAAAGGATGTAATTCATTTAATTTTTTACTGAATTTTTCAGACACTTCTTTCGCTTTTTTTGACTGTAACTTGATTATAATAACAAACCTAGACTTTCGTTCTACCAAAGTTCCTATCATACTTTTATGGTCTTTACCAATAACCAAATCTCCCTCCCAATGTCCAATTT
>Ga0256845_1001797_pt1 | contig 16646 bp, 17 predicted proteins | sample RiftiametaG_FD_189101 | JGI IMG/M metagenome (GOLD analysis project Ga0256845, IMG submission 189101) | Tube worm associated microbial communities from hydrothermal vent at the East Pacific Rise, Pacific Ocean - Riftia | ecosystem: Host-associated > Annelida > Integument > Unclassified ...
AATTTCCTAGTAAACATTATAACAGGCCTTATTGCGTATAGCTTCTTGCCTAAAAAACCAAGTATTAAATACCAAACCGTTAAAACAAATCAACTAACTATCTTTTAATCGAACTCAGGTTAAAAGGAAGTTATAGCGTTATTGGTATACTATGACCCCTTAAATAAGAAAGAGAACATTAATTGATTTTACACTTTCTTTTTCTTCTTCTGTAAAATAAAGTCTTTAAGATAATACGGTTCAAAATAAGCAACATTTTTAAAATCGCCTATTTTGTGTTTTTTATATGATAATTGACACATTTCTTTTGCTGAAGGCACAATAGTACTATCAAAACTAAAGTCAGAATTTTTCAGAATCTCTTTACATTTTTCTGCTCCACTACCAACCAATAGAACTTTTCCTTTTTGTATAAATTCATTGAATGAAAGTTCATCGATAATTTCAGCTTTGGTTTCTCTGACCTCATTATAATTAGAATCAAAAACCTGTGAGTACACTTCCATTCTTCTAGCATCCAACACTGGAACAACAACGCCTTCTCCATTCCAACGTGCTTGGTATGCCATACTCTCCAAAGTAGATATTGACAGCAAAGGAAGGTCTAATGAAAAACACAGGCCCTTGGCTGCAGAAACACCAATTCTAAGACCTGTATAAGAGCCTGGTCCTTTACTAACGGCAATAGCACTAAGTTCTGAAAAAGATAAGGAAGCCTCTTTCAAAGCTTCCTTTATAAAAACATGTAATTTTTCTGAGTGGGAATATCCCTCACTGCTATATTCCTTAAGCAAAAGCAACTTACCGTCTTTTGCAATACTAACAGAACAATTGGTAGTTGCAGTCTCTAAATTTAAAATAATAGCCATAATGGCTACAAATATACTTTAGTTCAATACAATAGGAAGCCCAAAATAGAATTCCAGCACTTTTAATCTAAAAATATAATTGTATTTAGTACGAATAACTTCAGCCTCAGCATTATCTACTCTAGATTGTGCCTGACTAAAATCAAAAGCATTCATAAGACCAACATCAAAACGCTCTTTGGAGTATTGGTATGCCAAACGCCTTGCTTCCAAGGTTTTTTCAGCAGCCTCATAAGCTTTACTAAAAGCTTTTACATCTACATAAGCCTGATTAATATCAGTTTCTAAAAACAATTTATCTTGCTCTAACTGTAATTTGGCTTTCTTAATACTTATTTTTGATCGCTTAATATTGTTTTTTACACTAAAACCATTAAAAATAGGTATGTTTAATCGCGCTCCATAAGAAATTCCGTCATTAATCCATAACTGATTCTTGAATCCAATTTTTTCTCCTGTAATTGGGTCTCTAGTTTGATCTGAATATCTAGTGTTATAATTAAAAAACGCTCCTAAAGTAGGAAGTATAGCCCCCTTTGCAATCTCTAAATCCTTTTCAGCTAAATCTACATTGGATTGAGAGTATTTAATATCATTTCTAAAAGTCAACGCTTTATCAAAAATCACTTTTGGAGAATTGTTCAAAATATCAGATGGTGGAATTTGAAATACCTCATCAGAAATATCAAAATTTTCATAATCCGTTATCTGTAACATTTGTGCTAAATTGATTCTTGAGATTAAAACTGAATTCTCTGCATTTACAATTTGCTGCTCCTGGCCGGCCGCCGTAGCTTCAATCTCCAACAAATCACCTCTTGGAACTACGCCTGAGGCTACCAATTCCTTGGTTTTTTCCAAATCTTGTTCAGTAACAGCGTACTGCGCATTAAATACTTTAAGGGATTCTTTATTGGATAAAATCAATAAATAAGCATTGGCAACATTTAATCTAATGTCATCCACTAAATCATCCAAACGGTATTGACTTGCCAAGGCACTAAGTTTTGCTCTGTTTAATCTATGAACATTACGCATTCCATCAAAAAGTGTCACAGAGGATGTAACACTACTAGATGAGGAAAAAATTGTACCCGTAATAAATCCATTGGTAGTAGGGTCTAAAATAAGACCTGTACTACCTGAAGTACTAATTTGTCCGTTTAGGCTGGGAAGAAAATCTCCCAAAGCATCAGATTTATCAATCTTGGTATTTTCCAAATCCAGCTCAAACTGTTCTATGGTCAAATTGTTCTCCACAGCATAGGTTACACATTCTTCCAATGTCCAATTTCTTTGCTGTGCTGTACCAATTCCTATTACAAATAGAATTAGTAGGGCTGTTATCTTTAGTTTCATTCGCTTTTTGATTTGATTATATGAATAACTATTTTGTTTTATTTAGTTGTCATTTGAATTATCGCTGCCACTTTTTTCAAGTATATTCCAAACTTTAATTTTATCATCTTCACTTAACCCTGAAACAATTTCTACATCAATCCCATCACTTACACCAAGTACCAACTCTTTGCGTTCAAATTCATTTTCACCAATTTCTATTTCAACAAATGGCTTTTCTGTTTCTTTATCAAACTGCAACAACGCCTCTTTTATGGACAGAACATCTTTCTTCTCCTCTAATACAATAGATGCATTGGCACTATAACCAGCACGTACATTTACACTATCATTCACGACTAAATCTCCTTCAATTTTAAACTGTACTGCTCCTTCTGCTTCTACTCCTTTAGGAGCAATAAACTTTAATAAAGCTTCAAAAGTTGAATTCTCTAAAGCCCCTAAACTAATTTTTAAAGGCATTCCTATTTTTAGTTTCCCAACTTCCGCCTCATCTACTTCACCTTCAAAAATCATTTTGGTCATATCTGCAATGGTAGCAATTGTAGTACCATCATTAAAGTTATTACTCTGTATCACTTGATCACCTTCTTCAACAGGGATTTCCAGAATAGTACCAGAAACAGTAGCTCTAATATTTGTGTTTGCAGTGGCTGAACCTCCCGCAGAACCTACACGTATAATTTGATAATCTGATTGTGCATTTTTAAGTTCTTGCTGTGCCTGATTGTATTGCAACTGTAAGCTGTTAAAATCTTGACTTGAAATAACACCTTTATCAAACAAAGATTTATTTCTATTAAATTCTATTTTAACATTATCCAAAGCCAATTTTGCATTATTGACCCTACCACGAGATTGGTTTAAAGACTGTTCATTTGGCACTACTTTAATAACCGCAATTAAGTCTCCTGCGTTCACCATGGCACCTTCTTCCAAATATATTTTATCAATAATACCCGAAATTTGTGGTTTAATTTCAATTTCATCTTCAGGTATTACCTTTCCGGTAACAACTACTTTATTTATAATATCTTTCTTTTCTATAGTTGCTGTCTCATACAGTTTTACAGGTGTACTATTCTTTTTTAAGAAAAAGACAGTTGCAGCTAAAATCCCCACAACAGCAAGCCCTATTAGTCCGTATTTTAAATACTTATTCATTTTATGTTATTTGATTGTTTATAATTTTTACTTTTTTATTCTTCTCTTAATGCCTCTATCGGCTTTATTTTTATTGCTCTTTTTGCTGGTATTAAACCAATAAGTACACTTAACCCAACCATTAGTGTAAAAGAAAACAGAAACTGAGGTATACTTACCATAGGATTCTTAATTGGTATATCACCATTACCTTGTCTTAATAACATATCTATCACTCCTAAAATTCCAACAGCTATCGCAAAACCTATTAAACCTGCAAATGCTGTTAGCACAATAGATTCCATTACAATTTGACGTTTTACAACTTTTGGAGTGGCTCCCAATGCCCTACGTATTCCTATTTCTTTGGTACGCTCCTTTACTGTAATTAAAAGAATGTTACTAATTGCGATAACCCCTGCCAAGAGTGTAAAGATTCCTATGAAAAATGAAAAACCTTTAAGCACCATGGTAAATGCTGAAATTCCGTTAAAAATCTCCGACATATCAAAACTACCTATTGCTCTAGGATCATCTGGGTGAATATTATATTTTGCTTTGAGCAATTTTTTAATCTTGTTTTCTACAACAGCTACTTGAGTATCTGCCTGCACCGAAATTGCCATCCACCCCATACGGTCTGCAGAACCAAATGCTTTCTGAAAAGTAGAAAAAGGAATGAACACTGCATTTTCCCCATCAATATTCATATTCTGATTGGGCTTATACACACCAACAACGGTAAAAAACACACCATTGATACGAACATTTTTCCCGATAGCATCTTCATCCTTATCAAAAAGTAATTTAAAAGTTTCTTCCCCAATTACACATATCTTTTTTGCCCCTTCAATATCTGTTTGGTTTATAAACCTACCTGCAATTATTTTCTTTTTTGTGATTTCATCTATTGCTGGATAATCCCCATAAACTGTAGACCCGCTAGTCAGTCCATTCCTATATACGGTAGATACTCCTCTATGACTTCCTAATTCTATTCTTGGAGCTAATACTTCAATTTCTGGTATTTGCTCTTTTATAATTCTGGCATCATCTAATCTAAATTGTATTCTTCTTCCTCTTTCAAAACCTTTGTAGGGCTCTGATGTTCTTTGACTCCAAACAAACAAACTATTAGATGCTGTTCCTTCAAAAATTTTATCAAACCCATTACTTAACCCGTTAGAAGAACCCAATAACAACATCAAAATAATCATCGCCAAGATTACCCCTATCATAGTCAAAAATGTACGGAACATATTTTTCCCAAGGGTATTAAAAATCTCTCTCCACAAGTCTCTATCAAATAGCCACATATTATTTATCTCTTAGTGCCACAATTGGCTTTACATTGGCCGCCTTTAATGCGGGTATCAATCCTGCTACAAGCCCTGCTACAACAAGTATTATTGTAGCAGTAAGGACGGTAGAAAAACTTACCGATGGGTTCGTAAATGCCGGAGATTGTATACTAGGACCTACAACACCCAAAATAGCCATCGCAAATAACAACCCTATAAAACCAGACACGGTAGTAATAAAAACTGATTCTAATAAAACTAGCTTTATTATTTGCCATGGTTCTGCGCCCAATGCCTTACGTACTCCTATTTCTTTGGTTCGCTCTTTTATTATAAACACCATGATATTACCAATACCTACAATTCCTGAAATAAGAATTAACAAGCCTATCACAATACTAATCATGTTTAATCCTCCTGTAAAATTGGTTATATCTGAAAAAACCTCTGCATAATTAAAAATTCGAATCCCTGCCTGATCATCTGGAGAAACCTTATGTTTTCTCTTTAACAAGATTTCTAAACGGTCAGAAAATTCTAATGCCTTAGTTAAATTATAAGATGAATTATATGTAAGTGCTATTTGATTTATACGATCCGTCTGCCCATAAATTTTTTGATAGGTACTAAGAGGTGCATAAATACCTCGTTCAGCGTTATCATCTCCTTCATCCGTAAAAACCCCTATAACTCTAAATGGCAAGCCATTAAACTCTACAAATTTACCAAGAGGGTCTTCTTTATTAAATAAATCTTCAACAACTTTTCTGCCAATAATAGCCACTTTTGAAGCAGAAACTATATCGTTCATATTGATATACCTGCCACTAGTAATAATCGTTTTTTCTATTACTTGATTATCGGGATATACTGCTTGAATATTATACGATCCTGTTTCTCCTTTATAACGAGCCGTTGTTCCTGTATAATATTTCCCTGTTATTTGTTCAAAATCATTTGGAAAACTTCTTTTTATATATTCAACATCATCATTCCGTAATTGAATTCTACGTTCAGCTTCAAAACCTCCATAGGCTTTAGACGTTGTTCCTGAACGGATATAAATAGAATTGGTAGCATCATCACCAAACTGCCCCATAAAACCGTTTTGCATACCTTTAACGGATGCTAACAGCATTACCAAAATAAATATCCCCCATCCTACAGAAAAACCAGTCAAGAAAGTTCTTAACTTATTACTCTTAATGCTATGGAATATTTCTTGCCAAATGTCTCTATCAAACATATTGTGCAGCTCTAACTTGTTTTATTTTTTTATCTTCTATGATAACCCCATCTTTTAAGTGCACAATACGCTTGCACATATCTGCAATATCAGATTCATGGGTAACTATTAATATAGTATTTCCCTGATCATTTATTTTTTGAATCAAATCCATTACCTCATATGAGGTAGTACTATCCAATGCACCTGTAGGTTCATCTGCCAATAACACTTTTGGCTCAGCAGCCATTGCTCTTGCAATTGCTACACGTTGTTTTTGACCACCAGAAAGTTCACTGGGTAAATGTCCTGCCCATTCTTTAAGACCTACTTGATCCAAATATTTTAATGCTTTTTCCTGACGTTCTTTTCTACCAACTTTCTGATAATATAAGGGCAGTGCAACATTTTCTAAAGCACTTTTATAATTAATAAGGTTAAAAGACTGGAAAACAAAACCCAAAAATTTATTGCGATACTGTGCCGCTTTGGTTTCATTTAAATTTTTAATGGGAACCCCATCTAAAATATAGTCCCCAGAATCAGCAACATCCAACATTCCAAGAATATTCAATAAGGTAGATTTTCCTGAGCCTGAAGACCCCATAATAGCTACTAATTCTCCTTCTTTAACTGAAAAGTTGATTCCTTTTAATACGTGAAGAGAATTGCTTCCCATTTTATAGGATTTATGAAGATCTTTTATTTCAATCATGGGTCAGTTTTATTAGTTGAGTTGTTAATCCTTGTAATAGGACTTACAAGTTGTTAAAATGTTACAAGAAATCGTGAAAAATTTTGTTAAAAAGTTTAATTAGCAAATTCATCTTGCTTCACTTGGTTCCATATTTTTATTCTATCTTTTAAATTAATGCCAGATTTTACCTCCACATGGATACCATCACTTATTCCTAATTCTATATCCTTACGTTCAAATTGTTGCTCACCTGTCTCTATTTCTACAAAAGGTTGTTTTGTATCATCATCAAACTGAATTAAGGATTCTTTCACAGACAACACACTATCAGCCCGCGCTAAAATAATGGAGGCATTAGCACTTAATCCCGCTCTAATAAAAATAGAATCTTGTTTTTTTAGTGTCCCCTTTATTTCAAATTGGATAGCGCCATTTTCTTCATTTCCTTTTGGGGCAATATAATCCAACACTGCATCAAAAATTGTATTTTCTATAGCCCCAACAGTAATTTCCAGTGGTAAATCCTCCTTTATTTTTCCAACTTCAGATTCATCCACCTTTCCTTCAAAAATCATTTTATCCACATCAGCAACTATGGCTATCGTTGTACCCTCATTAAAATTATTGCTTTCAATAACTTGATTGCCTACTTCTACTGGGACTTCCAATACCATACCGCTGACCGTAGAACGTATTAAGGTATTGGCTGTATTGCCATAGCCCTTTGTGGTTCCCGTCTTAACAATATCATACCTTTTATTTGCCGCACTATACCCTTGTCTAGCTTGGTCATAACTTACCTGTGCACGTTCTAAATCCACTTTGGAAATCACTCCTTTATCGAATAGCTTTTTTTGACGCTCATAATTCCTTACCTGATCATCCAAAGCAATTTTAGCTTCATCAATGGCATTTTTAGCATTGTTCAAAGCAGTTAAATTGGGTACGATTTTTATTTTGGCCAGTAAATCCCCAGACTTAACATAATCCCCTCCTTCTACATAGATTTCTTCAATTACACCTGAAATATTGGGTTTTATAAGCACCTCTTCCAAAGGAAGAATACTACCAGTGGCCATTGTCTTTTTAATAATAGTCTGTGTAGAAGGTTCTTCCGTTTCATACACAACAGGGTCTTCAGCATTTTTTTGATATAAATAGTACATTGACCCACCAAAGGCAACTACAATTAATAATAAAATGATAATGGTTACTCTTCTTTTCATTTTTGATTGATTTAACTCTCGATTTCTATCGAATAGATTGATTGATATTTAGTTCTTATAATAATTAGTCTGTTCTTAATGCATCTATTGGCCTCACTTTAATGGCACTTTGAGCTGGTATAAAACCAGCCAACAAACCAGAAACTATTAAAATAACAAGCGCTCCTATAACCACATTTACACTCACACTAGGATTCATGAACATATCTACAGGCCCTACAGAATCTAATAAAGCATTTACTCCATAAATAAACAAAGCACCAAAAGTAATACCCGCCATTCCAGAAATAACAGTCAAGAAAATAGATTCCATTAGAATTTGTTTTTTTATTGACCAAGGATCTTCTCCCAATGCTCTGCGTATTCCTATTTCTTTAGTTCTTTCTTTTATAACGATGAGCATAATATTACTTACCCCTATAATACCCGATAAAAGCACCATGATTCCTACAATATAAGCCACCCATTTAAGTGCCCCAAAAAGGTTTTCCACTCTATTATACTGTTCATACAAATCAAAATAACCCACTGCACGCTGGTCTTCTGGATGAATTTTACGTTTAGTCTTAACCACATTTATAATGCTTTCCTTTAAATCTGAAATAGAACTGCCATCATGCGCCGTAATAGCCATCCAACCTACATTGTTCCCTCTATTAAATGCTTGTGAGAAAGCAGTAAATGGGACGTAAATTTCTTTTTGACCTTCCTCCCCTCCATCACTGCTATTCTTTTTATATGTACCAACCACCAAAAAGTTAACCCCTTGTATTTTAATATATGTTCCTATAACCTCCTCATCCTTATCATACAAGTCGTTTTTCACCCCATTCCCTATTATAGCAATCTTTCGTTTTTCATTAATATCATTATAATTTAAAAAACGACCAGAAGTCACTGTCATTGGGTCTTGGTTAATAATCTCGGGATAATCACCATACACATTATATGCCCCAGCGTTAAGGCCTCTTACCACATTATTTCCTCCTCTAAAACCTCCCAATTGATTTCTTGGGGATACAAATCGTAAATTGGGTACATTGTCCCTGATGGATTGCACATCTTCTGTCTTAAAACTAAACCTTCTCCCTATAGGCAATCCTTTATATGCTTTAGTGGTACTGCGCGTCCACATGAACATGGTATTTGTAGCAATATCCCCAAAATCTTGTTTTATTCCATTCTCTAGACCTTTCCCAGCCGAAAGTAAAATTATAAGGATAGAAATGCCCCAAAAAACACCAAATGCAGTAAGAACGGTCCTAAACCAATTACTGGTCAACACTTCTATAATTTCCTGCCAACGGTCTCTGCTAAACATTGTTCATTGCATTAATATTATACTATTCATCTCGTAAAGCATCTATAGTTTGTATACGTGCAGCTCTCCATGCAGGAAAAAACCCAGCTATAGTGCCTGCTAAAATCAACACTAAAACTGTAGAAATTGCCACGTTAAAATTTACAGAGGGATTTAAAATATAATCCACCTCTATATTCGGCCCCAAGATTTCCAAAATCCCCATGCTAAAAATAAGTCCCGTAAATCCAGAAATAGCAGTTACAAAAATGGCTTCGTGCAAAATCATGCCCACAATGGACCAAGGTTTAGCACCTAGAGCTTTACGAATCCCAATCTCTTTTGTTCGTTCCTTTACTACAATCAACATAATATTGCTCACCCCTACCACACCAGCAATAATGGTACATATACCAACAAACCAGAAGAAAAATTTAATATTGGCTGTTAACGTATAATATCTTTTTGCTTCTTCCAACGCACTCCAAACCTCTAATGCACTTGTATCATCTGGTGCTATGGTATGTACTTGTTGAAGATGGGTTTTAAGACTGTTTTTAAAATTCACCGCCTGGTCTACGGCCTGATCAAAATTTTCTGCGGGCGGTAATGTATAGGACATATTATTCACTCTATCACCTCCATTAAAAACCCTCTGAGCTGTTGTAATTGGAATATAAATACGCTCCTCTTCTCTGTCTTCATATTCACCATACACACCAATTATCTTAAAAGGAATCCCAGATATTTTTATAAATTCCCCTACTGGTGATTCCACATCTGTAAAAACATCTGTTTTAATCTTTTTTCCAATAACAGCAATCTTTCCCGTACCAACTTCATCTTGGTAATTTATAAATCGTCCTTCAAACATTTTAGCATTCTCAATAAATTGAAACTGAGAAGAAACTCCCTGCACTCCATAGACAAGTGCTTCTTTTCCGTAATTTACTGTAATGCCTCTAACAAAAATTCTTGGTGATTCATATTCTATAGCGTTTTTTAGCAAAACACCCACAGTTTCATAATTTTCATTATTAAGCTGAATACGTCTTCCTGGATTAAGTCCCTTATATTCTTTTGATGTTACACCCGGCCATACCCATACACTGGTAGCGGCATCTTCTTTAAACTCTTGTTCAATGCCGTTTTGTAGACCTTGTCCAAAACCCAATAAAATTACAAGAATAAATATACCAGAGGCTACGGAAAGCCCCGTAAGGAAAGTTCGTAATTTATTTTTACGAATAGTGTCAAAGATTTCCTGCCATCTTTCTATGTCGAACATTGGTCAGTATTGTTGATTGATTGATGAAATGCACAAAGCGCACTTTTATAAGACTATAAGAAAGTGATATTGTTACAGTTAATGACGAAAAAAATGTTAAAAAGAAAAATTAGTTTTTCATTCTCTTATAAATGAAGTAAAATAAGCCCCCTATCAATATATAAGGAATAGCCATTAAATACACTATTCCATTATTAATTCCCTCCGCAGTAGATGAATTTTCTTCACTTTCTAAAACTGCACGGCACATAGCACATTGTGCTTCTGACAACTGGGGAAGCAATAAAAAAACAATTGAAAATAAAATTATAATGTTGCGTTTCATTCTTATATTCTTCTCAACTCTGCCCGAGATGACATTAATTTATATAATAAGGTGATATCATTACATAGACCACAACTCCTGTAATGGCAACATATAACCATATGGGAAATGTGATTTTTGCCAGTTTTCCATGTGCATCAAAATTTTTAAGATATGCTCTTGCGTACGTCTTTAACACCAATGGAATAATAACAATGGATAATATAATATGCGATATCAATATAAAGTAATACACATATTTAATTGCTCCTTCCCCTCCAAATTCCGTTGAATTTGATGTCATGTGATAGGCAATATACATAACTAAAAACAAAAGTGACAACACAATACATGTGGTCATTAATTTTTGGTGCAATTCTCTTTTTCTATTCTTAATGGCCCATACTGCAACTATAAGTAAAATGGCAGTAAGTCCATTGATTGATGCATAAATCGGTGGTAAAAAACTCAAAGGTTCTACATTGGGCAGTTGTACCCCAAAAAGCAAAGCCACCACCAACGGTATCACTATTGAAACTATGGTAATAAGGCTGTTAAATTTTTTCTCTTTTAATGAATTTACATCCATACTATTCTTGCAACAACTTTTTAATATCTTCTTTTAAGACTGATATTTGTTCCTTCTCACCCTCATTATTCTCACCTTCGCTCTCTAAAATTGTCCCTCTATAGTAAATAATAGGGTTTCCAAAATCATCTACTCTGGAACGTACATATCCTTTTTTATCAATTAAAGCAAACATCCCTGAATGTTCAAAACCACCGGGAACATCCGGCCTTTCTGCAGCAAAAATATTAAAACCTGTATTAGCCAAATCATAAATGATTTCCTGTTCCCCTGTCAACAAATGCCAATCCAAATCTGTGATTTTATATTTTTCTGCATACTCTTTTAAAACTCTGGGAGAATCATATCTAGGATTGATGGAAAAAGAAGCTATGCCAAAATTTTTGACATCTTTAAACTCTTCTTGAACAGCAACCAAATTTTTGGTCATCACTGGGCAAATAGATGGACAACTGGTAAAGAAAAATTCAACCACAAATACTTTTCCTATATAATCTTTATCTGTGATTACAAGACTATCCTGATTCACAAATGCAAACTGTGGAACTCTACGTTTTTTGCCATCAATAATAAGATAAGATAATGCATCTGTATTATCTTTTACACTCATGCGGTCATTTACTACCACACTATCATTTTGGACACTATTAATAATTCTAGGAATAAAAATGATTCCAAAAACCAATATCACAAAAGAAACCCATACGTATGTGTACTTGCCTTTCTTCATTTCTTGCTTCGTTCTACATTATTCTTCTTCAATGCTAATCTATATTCCGCTAAAATAATTTTAATATCATCTTCCATTTTGTTATTCAAATCAGCAACTGAAGTGGTATTAAAACCATATTTAGTGCCTTCATCCTCATCATTTTTCCTGCCCCTAAGGTTCATGTCTTTATCAATTATAAAAACATAAGAAGTACTTAAATTAGCATCTAGACTTAAATCAGATTTTAAGCTTTTAAACACATCTTTAATTTCGGTTTCATTACCAAAAACAAACTTCCAATTTTTAATATCAACCAATCCCCCCAAATCCTTTTTCAGTTCTTCTACCTTTTTTTCTGTTCCATTTGGCATTACCATTACAAACTGAAAATCGTAAAACTCATAAAAAGGTTTGTATATTTTCTGGTTTAAATTAAATGCGTTGCCTTTTTTCAACCCAACATCCTTTCCCAAAAAACCCAACACCGTAATCTTATCCTGAAAAGTAACAGAATCATCAATACCACTTACATCCAATACATTTTCTGTAAGCATAGGGAGTCTTCCAAAATTATTAACTCCAGAGGCAAAAAAAAGGTAAGCCACAATGGGGAAAATAAAAAGCACTACTAAAATAAAGGTCTTCTTCATTTTTAAAATTAAGGTCCTAATTCTATATTCTGGTTCTCATTGGCAAAAATAAAAAAGACGGTCTAAAGACCGTCTTTTTTATTTGTTAATTCTATTCTAGAAATCCCATTTCACAAACCCATCTCTAAAGATAACGTAAATATAATCTGCTTCAAAAAGCAAAATAAATACAAGATATAGTACTAAGAAAATAGGGGTCCAGACAATAGCTCTCCTTAAAGAACTTTTTTCATCACGCAAGTGCATAAAGTCCCACGCAATATAATATGCCTTTACCAATGTTAATATGATAAATATCCAATTCAATACTTTCATTCCAAGAAAGTAAGAGCTTATAAGAATTTTTGGCTTTGCAATACCCAAAGCTACTTCAATTGTAGTAATTATAGTAAGGAAAATCAATACTCCCCATATTTTACTAACGTTAGATTTAAACTTTAGCAACCCTCTAAAGATTTCTAATTTATGTTCGTGTGCCATGCTCTATATTATACTTATTAATAAAAATGAAACAGGTTCCTGAAATAAGTTCAGGTTATACCAGATAGAAAAATGTGAATACAAATACCCAAACCAAATCTACAAAGTGCCAGTACAGACCCACTTTTTCCACCATCTCATAATGCCCTCTTCTCTCATACGTGCCAAGAAGAACATTAAAGAAAACAATGATATTAATCAATACCCCAGAAAAAACGTGGAATCCGTGAAAACCAGTTATAAAGAAGAAAAAATCTGCGAACAATCTACTGCCATATTCATTATGAATGAGGTTGGCCCCTTCTACCACATACTTGGCATCCTTGAGCTTGGTCAAAGACTCTTCCCTGTTCAAAAGTGTTTTTTCACCTTCTTCATTAATGGTCTCTGTACGTATTAAAATATTTGGATTAGCCTTAAAGCCTTCTGTTACTTCATTTACGGTAAACGATGGCAATGTGCCTTCACTGGAATACCAAAGACCATTTTTTCCTTCATGCTCAAGCCTTTCACTAGGAATAGTTTTTGCAAAATCTGCCAAACTAGCTCTTTCACCTGAGTCCGCTTTAACAAACTGTAAAATACGACCTCCCTTAGTTTCAATTGCTCCATGACTTCCTTTAATAAAGGTATCCCATTCCCAAGCTTGGGAACCAACAAATACAGCGCCACCAATTATTGTAGCGAACATATACCATACTACTTTGTTCTTTTGCATTTTATGACCTGCATCCACAGCCAATACCATGGTTACGGAAGACATGATCAAAACAAATGTCATGAATGCAACATATATCATTGGATAACTCTCATGGGTAAATGGAACGTGGGTAAACACCTCATCCGCAATTGGCCATGTTTCAATAAATTTAAATCTTGAAAAACCATAAGACGCAATAAAACCAGAAAAAGTTATAGCATCAGAAACCAAGAAAAACCACATCATTAGTTTCCCATAACTTGCATTCAATGGTCTATTTCCACCTCCCCAAACAGCTTCCTTTGTACCCGTTGTCACTGTAGAATCCATATATAACGTATCGTGTTAGTTAAATTTAAGCAAATTTACATTTTTTTCGTCTATAGAAAAGTAAAACGACATCAAAACTAAACTTTAGAACCATTCTTAGTTAACAAAATAAATAAACAATATTAAATACACCCATAACAAATCCAAAAAGTGCCAAAAACTAGCACCTAATTCCACTCCCAACATATTATTTGACGTATATTTCCCTTTAACCTGATTGTACAATACAACCAAAAGAGATATTAACCCCGCTACAACATGTACAATATGCACTGCGGCAATTAAAAATATATAGGATGATTTAATATTACTTGTTGGTCCTGTAAAATAATAACCATTGGCCACCAATTGGGAAAAACCATTAAACTGTAACACTATAAAAACAATCCCCAAGCCCAAAGTAACCAATAGCCATGTGGTACACATTTTAGAATTGTTGGTTTTTACAGCCTTCTTTGCCAAATAATAGGTAACACTACTTATAATTATAACTATGGTGCTTATTAGAAAAGAAGTGGGCAACTCCAAATCACCAATCCAATCTTCTCTTGTCCTGCTTACTATATATGCACTTGTCCACCCTCCAAATGCCATAATTAAACTTATAATCCCAAACCAGAGCATCATTTTTTTAGCCCTGTCATTTTTCTCTTTTTGTGTTCCCTGTGTTAAGTCCATTCTTGATTTTATATAAATTTATCTACTACATAAACTATTTGCATCAATGTAATATAGCTTACGCTCGCCAGCATCAATTTTTTGGCAGATTTATTATCTTTTTTTCTATACAACTGAAAAGCAAAAACCAGCATTGTAAAGCCCATTAAAAATATAATGATTGCAGCTATGATAGATAGATGTAATCTACTTGTAACGCCAAATACAGGGATAATGGAAATTACCATCATCCAAATGGTGTACATTATAATTTGCAATGCCGTTCCTTTATCCTTTTTTCCTGTGGGCAACATTTTAAAACCTCCTTTTTTATAATCTTCATCCAACATCCATCCCAATGCCCAAAAATGTGGAAACTGCCAAAAAAACTGAATCATAAAAAGAGTTCCCGGCTCAATCCCAAAATCATCTGTTGCAGCCACCCAACCCAACATAAATGGTATGGCTCCAGGAATAGCTCCAACAAAAACTGAAAGTGGGGTTTTTGTCTTTAAAGGCGTATACAAACTGGTATATAAAAAAATAGATATAGCCCCGAACATTGCCGTTTTAGGGTTCAAAGCATATAATGTTACAATACCCAAAAATGTTAACACAACAGCAATAACAAGAGCTGTGTTTACAGACATTCTACCAGATGGAATAGGTCTATTCTTAGTCCTATCCATTAAGGCATCCAAATCTTTTTCTATAATTTGATTGTACGCATTAGAAGCGCCTACCATACAATACCCACCAAAAGCCAAAAGAAGTAACGATAAAAAATTGATTTCTGTTGCTCCCAGAAAATAGCCCGCAATAGAAGAAAAAACAACACTAACTGCCAGTCTTGCTTTAGTAATCTCCTTAAAATCAGCAAAAACCATCTTTATTATAGAATTCTTTGCTGTGCTAACCGCAGTCTTCATTATCAATTTCTAAATAAGTATGCAAAGATACAGCCCTAATGATTTTTGTGCAACGTTATGAGTATGTTTATCTTATATTTGATATACACCACAAAACCAATTATTATGATTAAAAAACATTTTTTTCTAGGTCTATTCATTTTTTCCTTTCCACAACATCTTCAATAGCTCAAGATGATGAAGTTGTCATCAAGATTGATAAACTTTCTGATGATGTATATATGCTCACTGGGCAAGGTGGAAATATTGGTGTTTATGTTGGCCAAGAATACGTTTATATGATAGATGACCAATATGGCAGATTGAGTGATAAAATTAAAACCGCCATAAAGACCATTACAGACAAGCCTATTTCCGTTTTATTGAACACCCATATGCACGGAGACCATACAGGAGGGAATGCCAACTTTAACACCAACAATACTACAGTAGTTGCACATAACAATGTTCGCAAACGAATGATTATTAATCTAAAGAAAGATTTGGATGCCAAAAAAATTGATGCTGAGCATTATGCTAAAATGTTACCAGAAGTCACTTTCTCTGATGATATTACCTTTTTTGATGATGATGAAACCATTATGGTTTTTCATGTACACAATGCCCATACAGATGGCGATGTTATGATTTACTTTTTAAACAATAATGTGATACATATGGGCGACACCTATTTTGCAGGACGGTTTCCCTATATAGATTTAAATAATGGTGGCAATGCTGAAGACTACATAAAAGCTCACAAGAAAGCATTAATGGTCATAATGATGATACCAAAATTATCCCTGGTCATGGAAGCGCATCCAATAAAAAAGAACTACAAACTTATGTAGCCATGTTAGAAGACATTAAAACTAAAGTACAGGTAGATATTGATGCTGGTAAAACAT
>Ga0256845_1001798_pt1 | contig 16646 bp, 13 predicted proteins | sample RiftiametaG_FD_189101 | JGI IMG/M metagenome (GOLD analysis project Ga0256845, IMG submission 189101) | Tube worm associated microbial communities from hydrothermal vent at the East Pacific Rise, Pacific Ocean - Riftia | ecosystem: Host-associated > Annelida > Integument > Unclassified ...
TTGCCAACACCCAAAAACTTATTTTTTTAACGTTGTCGTTCATCAATTTTACCAAGTCATTATCGTAAGTGACTTCATCAACAAATTTTTTGTTTAACGCTTCCGTAGAAATTTTATCAAGATGTTCTGAGGTTACAAAATCTGCTTTTAAATGAATATCCATAGAATTTTGTAGCGGATTATAACCCACAAAATCCATAAAGTCTTCGCCATTATCGGCTTTCATAAATTCGGCAGCCTGCTCTTTTGAAACATATTCGGTAGATTTTACATAATCTGCCATAGCTAAACTTTTTTCAAGTTGTTTAACTTCTATGTCTTTTGCTGAATCTTTTAAATAAATGGTAACGACCACTTGTTCTTTAAAATGGTCTGATACTTTTTTGGCATTAAGAATAAGCATGCCTAATAAACCCAATAAAAACAAAACTAACGCAATACTTAATATTACTGAAAAGTAAGAAGAAACAAGTCTGCGTTTTTGATGTTTTTCAAATGATGAACTCATAAAAAATATTGGATTATGACGTAAAAATAATAAAGTATCTGTAATTTTTATTTATATAAACTAAAACATATTAACATTGTTGTTCGGTGTATTAATTTAGTGAACTTTTTTAGGTGTTTTGCTTAACAAGTAAATACCAATTATAACCAATAAACAGCATAATATTTTTAGAAGACTAATGTCTTGTGCATAATCATCACGTAATAAAACATAAGAATAAATGCTTACCATAATAAAGTTTATGGCTGGTTGCAAATAAATATAACTACTATTAGTAGAAGGTAAAACAAAATTAAGGGCATAAATATTAAAAAGATAAGCAAAAAAGGTAGTAAATAAAACTACGAATCCAATTACTAAATAGGTGTTGGTGTCGAATGCAGCAAAATCTGTTGAAATAAAGTCGTTAAATCCAAATGGAAGTATAAAAATAAACCCAAATAAAAACACCCAACTTATTACTGTAATTGCTTTGTATTTCCTCATCAATGGTTTTACTACAACTAAATATAAGCCATAACAACTAGCATTTAAAATAACGAGTAAATTCCCTAAAACAGAACTAGTACCACCAGAATTGTTACCATACAAAATTAATGTAATAGCGCCAATACTCCCAATACTAATACCTAAAAGTTTTCTAGGAGTAATGCTTTCTTTAAGAATGAAAAAGCTAAAAACTAGAACAATAGCAGGCGTAATGGTCATAATTATAGAAGCATCAATAGGCGATGTAAGATTGATGCCATGAAAGAATAATAACTGATTAGCGGCAGCACCAAGAAAACCACAAAGTATTAGTTGAGGCAAATCTTTACGATTAATTTTTTCTTTTATAAAAGATTTCACTAACCAAAATAAAATAGTGCCACAAATAAGTCTTATAAAAACAAAAGCCGAAGGGCCAATTTTATCAGGCATAATACCTTTAGCAATAATGTAATTAGCACCATAAATTATGTTAGCTAGAAGAAGTGCGAAATGTGCTTTATAGATGTTTTTTGTTAGCAATGATTTTTCAAATTTTCTCAAAAATAAACCTATTATATTACAAACTTATTTTTTATGAATAAAATGCGAATATTTATTGAATACAAAGGTTTTACAGTTAGTATTTAAAGCGTAAATTTGCAACTTCTTAAAAAGACGGTAATGATATACAATTTCAACGAAATTGAAGCTAAATGGCAAAAATATTGGGCAGAGAACAAAACATTCAAAGCCGTAAACAATAGCGATAAACCAAAGTATTACGTATTGGATATGTTCCCTTACCCAAGTGGAGCAGGGCTGCATGTTGGTCATCCATTAGGTTATATAGCTAGTGATATTTATGCACGTTACAAGCGTCATAAAGGTTTTAATGTATTGCATCCACAAGGTTATGATAGTTTTGGTTTACCTGCCGAACAATATGCTATTCAAACTGGTCAACATCCAGCAGTAACAACTGCCAAAAACATAAAAACCTATCGTCGTCAATTAGACCAAATAGGCTTTTCATTCGATTGGAGTAGAGAAGTAAGAACGAGCGACCCAAGTTATTACAAATGGACGCAGTGGATTTTTATTCAATTGTTCAATTCTTGGTATAATAGTGATGCTGATAAAGCTCAAGATATTTCAGAATTAATAACGCTTTTTGAATCTGAAGGCAATGCAAAAGTAAATGCCGTTTGTGATGATGCTATTGAGCCTTTTACTGCTGAAGATTGGAATGTATTTTCATCAGAACAACAACAACAAATATTATTACAATATAGACTAACCTATTTAGCTGAAACCGAAGTGAACTGGTGTCCAGCTTTAGGAACAGTTTTGGCAAACGACGAAATTGTAAACGGTGTTTCAGAACGTGGCGGACATCCTGTTATTCGTAAAAAAATGACACAATGGAGCATGCGAATTTCTGCCTATGCAGAACGTTTACTTCAAGGATTAAATACAATTGATTGGACAGACTCACTTAAAGAAAGCCAACGTAACTGGATTGGTAAATCGGTTGGAGCATCTGTGTCTTTTAACGTCATTGCTAGTGAAACGAAGCAATCTGTTCATAAAATAGACGTTTTCACAACACGCCCTGATACCATTTTTGGAGTAAGTTTTATGACACTAGCTCCAGAGCACGAACTTGTATCACAAATTACAACATCAGAACAAAAAGTAGAAGTTGAAGCCTATATTTTAACAACAGCAAAACGTAGCGAACGCGATAGAATGGCAGATGTAAAAACCATTTCGGGAGTATTTACAGGTGCGTATGCAGAACATCCATTTACTAAAAAACCAATACCTGTTTGGATTGGTGATTATGTGTTAGCAGGCTACGGAACAGGTGCAGTAATGTCTGTGCCATGTGGCGACCAGCGTGATTACGATTTCGCAAATCATTTTAATATAGAAATCCCTAATATTTTTGAAGGCGTAGATATTTCAAAAGAAGCCTTTGGTTCTAAAGATAATGTCGTGATTGCAAATAGTGATTTCCTAAACGGGATGAACTACAAAAAAGCAACCAAACGCGCTATTTACGAGTTGGAGCAATTAGGTCAAGGCGAAGGAAAAACCAATTACCGTTTGCGTGATGCTGTATTTAGTCGTCAACGTTATTGGGGCGAACCATTTCCGGTGTATTACAAAAAGGGTATGCCACAAATGATTGATGCACAACATTTACCAGTTAAATTACCAGAAGTAGAAAAATATTTACCAACCGAAACTGGCGAGCCGCCATTAGGAAATGCCACAGTTTGGGCTTGGTGTACAGAAACCAATTCGGTAGTAGAGAATGAAAAAATAAATCACACTAGTGTGTTTCCACTAGAGCTTAATACCATGCCAGGTTGGGCAGGAAGTTCGTGGTACTTTAACCGTTATATGGATGCCAATAATACCGAAGAATTTGCCAGTAAAGAAGCGCTAAACTATTGGAAAGACGTTGACTTATACATTGGCGGAAGCGAGCATGCTACAGGGCATTTATTATACTCTCGTTTTTGGCAAAAATTCTTGTTTGATAAAGGTGTTGTGTCTGTTGATGAGTTTGCAAAAAAACTGATTAACCAAGGTATGATTTTAGGTACAAGTGCTTTTGTTTATAGGTTGAAATTAGAATTTTTTAATACGCCTTCAACTAGTAAAATGGCAAGTTATAACTATTTTTGTTCTAAATCTGTTGCAGATAAAGTTTCGAATGGAGAAAGTATTATCGAGATATCTAAACAACTAAAAGATTTTATTGATAAAGAAGAGAAATATGAATTAGAAAATGGTTTATTTTTCACTCCTAGTGAAAATGGTGCTAAGTTAGGAAGTTCGCCATCTATTAGGACTAAGGTGTCATTTGATAGAATTCATTCAGATGTGTCTTTTGTAAATGCTTCAGATGAATTAGATATTGAAGCCTTTAAAAATTGGAGAAAGGAATATAAAAATAGTATTTTTATTGGTGAAAAGGGAGAAATAATCGCAGGAAATAATGACGTTTACAAAATTGGACGCGAAGTCGAAAAAATGTCCAAATCAAAATATAATGTTGTAAGTCCAGATGATATTGTTTTAGATTATGGTGCAGATTCATTGCGTTTATACGAAATGTTTTTAGGTCCTTTAGAACAATACAAGCCTTGGAATACTGCTGGTATTACAGGTGTGCATTCATTCTTAAAAAAACTATGGAAATTGTATGTTGGTGAAAATGGATTGAACAACACCGACACAACACCGACAAAAGACAATTTAAAAACACTACATAAAACCATTAAAAAGGTAGAAGAAGATATTGAGAACTTCTCGTTTAATACATCGGTTTCAACCTTTATGATTGCGATAAATGAGTTAACAGCTCAAAAATGTACAAGTAAACAAATTTTAGAACCTTTATTGGTTGTAATTTCTCCTTACGCGCCACATATTGCAGAAGAATTATGGAATCAGTTTGGGAATACAGAATCTATTTCAACTGCAGAATTTCCAATATTTGATGCAAGTCATTTAGTAGAAAGCAGTAAAGTATATCCAATTTCATTTAACGGAAAAATGCGTTTCACTATGGAATTACCTTTAGATATGAGTAAAGATGATATTGAAGCAGCAGTTTTGGCACACGAAAAAACTAAAGAGCAATTACAAGGCAGAGAACCTAAAAAGGTAATTGTGGTTCCTGGTAAAATTGTAAATATTGTAGGATAACTAAAATTATAGAATTAATGAAAAACATACTTCTTGTTTGTGTCTTGTCTTTATGTGTTGCATGCGCAAAATCTAAAACAGAAAAACAAATAGTTGAATTATCTTGTGGGCAATGTCAATTCCATTTGACTTCGCAAGAGGGTTGTGATTTAGCAGTTCGTATAAATGATGAATCTTATTTTGTTGATGGCGCAGATATAGATGATTTTGGTGATGCTCACGATAAAGACATAGGATTTTGTGAAGCTATTAGAAAAGCTGAAGTAACTGGCGAAATAATAGATAACCGATTTAAAGTAAGCTCTGTAAAATTGTTGAATTAATAATGTTAGATAATCATATAGAAACCATAGGTTTTATCGCAGCATTTTTAACAACAGCTGCTTTTTTGCCACAAGTGTATCAAACTTGGAAAACCAAAGATGTGTCTTCACTATCATTATCAATGCTTATTATGTTTTTTATTGGCATCATTTTGTGGTTTATTTATGGGTTTTTAATGAAAAGTCCGTCCATGATTTTTGCCAACGGCGTTACTATAGTTTCTGCATTTTTGTTAATCTTTTTCAAGATTAAGTATACCAAAAAGTAATAAAGTCTTCATCTTATTAAAGAGAATGTAAAATCTTGTTTAATCTATTGTTAAATTATAAGATTCGATTCTCGAAAAACTAACTTTATAAAGTAGTTTGTTTACATAAGTCAATATGTTTTTATGACAAAACTTCATGAAAATATATTGGCTTTATTTTTGTTATATTTATATAAATTATTAAAACTATTTTATGGAAAACATAGAACAAAATTTTGAACAACAACGCGTACTTGTAGCTCATACTTCAGATGAAGAACGAGTTGCCTTTTATAAAAAAACATATTCTCATGTTGCAGCTGGTGTATTGGTTTTTATTCTTTTCGAATATTTACTATTACAAAGTGAAACTATAGTCGATTTCATGTTATCAATGACCCAAGGTTGGCGTTGGTTAATTATGTTAGGAGGCTTTATGTTTATTACTAATTACGCCGAAAAAATGACTTTAAAAACACCAGATAAAAACACCCAATATTTGGCTTTTGGTTTATACATTCTTGCAGAAGCGTTTATTTTTGTGCCTTTAATTCATATTGCCGCTTATTATATGGATTCTGGTCCAGAGATTTTAAATCAAGCTGCTATAACAACATTAGCTTTGTTTACAGGTTTATCGTCTATTGTATTTGTTACAAAAAAAGATTTTTCGTTTTTAAAAGCAAGTTTAACAGTTGGCTTTTTTATAGCCATGGGTCTTATTGTAGCTGGTTCACTTTTTGGATTTAACATGGGACTTTGGTTTTCAGTTGGAATGTGTGTTTTAGCAGCAGGAGCTATTTTATATCAAACATCTAACCTAGTTAATAAATACTCTAGCGACGAATATATACCAGCAGCATTAGGTTTATTTGCCTCATTAATGTTATTGTTTTGGTATGTACTTAGCATTTTTATGTCGAGAGATTAAAATATAAATTTAAAGCCCTGAATTATTTTGGGGCTTTTTGTTTCTTTATAGCACTCAAAATTTAAAATGAACAATCCTTTAACATACTACAATCAACATTTAGAGATTTATAAAACCAAAGCTGAAAAACTTTATAAGAGAATGACAGCTTTAAGTATGTTTCGCTTACTGGTGTTTTTGGTTATATGTTTTGGAATATATTTTATGTTTCAGCAGTGGCAAATAGTGGTTGCAATAGGTGTTATTGGTATTGCAATATTTTTGCTTTTATTGTCTAAATATACCGATGTAAAAGCGCAAAGAAACTTTAATAAAGCACTTGTAAAAATTAATGAAGATGAAATTAAAATAGCTTCAAATGATTTTTATGATAGAAATGAGGGCTTGCAATTTCAAGATGCAAATCATTATTATAGTTTAGATATTGATTTATTTGGACGCGGTTCATTTTTTCAGTTTATTAACAGAACAACTATAAACGAAGCTGCTTATAATTTAGCTGAAGCTTTAAAAGCAAATGACATTAAAGATATTGAATTACGCCAAAACGCCATAAAAGAATTAAGCTCAAAACCTGAATGGCGACAATTTTATTCGGCTACATCCAGTTTAGTTTCAGTTGAAACACCAGCAAAACAAATTATAAATTGGTTGCAAAACTATCAATCTTTTTTGCCTAAAATCATAAAATGGTTGCCGTTAGTAATTACGGCGCTTACAATCGGTTTATTTGTATTAACTTTTTTTAAGTTGATTGATATGTCTTTTATCGGTTACTGGCTATTAGTAGGATTGGGTATTACAGGGATTTATGTAAAGAAGGTAAACGCATTATCATCAAATACAGATAAGGTAAAAGATACATTTCGTCAATATGCGTCACTTTTAGATTTGATAGAAAACGAACAATTTACATCAGAATTATTACAACAAAAGCAGAAGCAAATTCAGTCTGATAATAAAAAGGCATCCACTATTTTTCAAGAATTTTCAAAAGCATTAGATGCTTTAGATAATAGGAATAATATTATTGGAGCTCTTTTTGGGAACGGTTACTTTCTAACAGATATTAAAAGTACATTTCGCATTGAGCAATGGATTGGTCAGCATGCAAATAAAGTTGCCGATTGGTTTGAAGTTGTATCCTTTTTTGATGCTTTTAACTCGTTAGGGAACTACGCGTTTAATCATCCAGAATTTGTTTTTCCAGAAATTGATAATAATAATTCAGTAATAAATGCAGATGGTTTAGGGCATCCGTTACTAAATAAAACTAAACGTGTTGATAGTGATTTATCTATTGAAAAAGAACAGTTTTTTATAGTTACAGGAGCTAATATGGCAGGGAAAAGTACTTTTTTACGTACGGTTTCTTTACATATTGTTATGGCAAATGTTGGTTTGCCAATTTGTGCAAAGTTTAGTAAATATTCACCTGTAAAATTAATTACTAGTATGCGAACATCTGATTCGTTAACAGATGATAGTTCGTATTTCTTTTCTGAATTAACACGACTAAAATATATTGTAGATGCCATTGAAAAAGAACCTTATTTTATTATTCTTGATGAAATTTTAAAAGGCACAAATAGCACAGATAAAGCTATTGGTTCACGTAAGTTTGTTGAAAAATTAGTAGCATCAAATGCTACAGGAATTATTGCAACACACGATTTAAGTTTATGTGAAATTGAAAAGGAATTAGATGAAGTGAAAAACTATTATTTTGATGCCGAAATAATTAATGATGAACTTCATTTTGATTACACTTTAAAACAAGGTGTTTGCCAGAATATGAATGCATCTTTCTTATTAAAGAAAATGAATATTGTTTAGTGTTTTGTCATTCCGCGTAGGCAGTAATCCATTTTGTCACTTCGAGTGAATTTGTGTAACAAATTTGTATCGAAAAGTTAACCTTCTGTTTTCTCACTTCCAGCTTCTAATTTAATTTTCTCAATCATTTTTATAGCATTTTTATTGTCAGGTTTCAAACTTAATACTTTATAGTAACTTTTTAAAGCTTCAGTGTAATTCTTAGTTACAAAATAAGCTTCGCCCAAACTATCGTAAACATTATATTTATAAGGAAATATCTTGGTGTTTAAATCAAAAATGTAAAGTGCTTTTTCAATTTGATTTGAACGTAATAACATATAACCAAACGTATTTAATTCTCTACTTCCTTTTACATATTCTGCTAGTCTTGAAGTCAAAACAGTTTCATCTAATTTTAAACTATCAAGAGGTTTTTTAGTAAGTAAACGACTCATATAATTTATAACAGAATAGTTCGATGTGTATTTATTATCTGTAATAATTTTAAGAATATCGCGCTCTAAAGTTTCTTTTGGATGTTCAACAATTCGATTTACTTCTTTTCCGTTTTTATAAAAAATAAAAGTAGGAACACGATGAATATTCAATCCTTTTTCTTCGTGATTTGGACTTTGTTTATAAGCTTCTTCGGTTCTATTAACAGCGATTACTTGTAATTGATTTTCAGGAAATTTTGTTTTGTCTAATATTTTGTAAAGGCGAGGAATTTCTTTTTTACTATCGCCACACCAAGTGCCTAAAAATGCTTTAATTTCATATTGATTTATAGAATCTTTAAGTTGTTTTACAATTTTAGTATTAACTAAATAATCGTCGTAATTTTTAGAAAACCAGGTGTTGAATGAGTTTGAAGTTAGTCCTTTTTTATTGATTTCTCCAAGTAGAACTTCCTTCCCTTTAGCATCTAAACTAAGGCTGTTTAAGGTTTGAGAAAAACTAAAATTAAGACTGATTAAAAGGACAAAAAAAGTAACTGTTCGTTTCATAATTGAGTTGATTTAATCACAAATTTATGTCTCAAAATTGAGCAAAACTAAAAACATGTATAGATTACAGTATTAACATTACTAACGTAATTAGTTGGTTTACAAACGGTATTTTTTAACGTTGGTAAGCATAAAATCGATTTTTGTACATATTTTTTGATAGTTCTAGCTTTTCTAATTACTTTTCAAAATATAATGACACTAATTAATAAACATATTTCACAAGTTCTGGTGCACATCCTTTTTTGGATGTTGTTCATATTTGTATCACTATTTATTTTTCCGGAATACTATTGGCGCGAAAATCCTTTTTTGCAATACGTTTCTATTTTGGTAGTCATTGTGTATGTTAATAATTGGATACTACTACCATTTTTCATTAAAAAAAAGCTTTACATTTTATACGTATTTGTGTTTGCAACCATTTCTTTTTTCGCAACCCAATTGTATTGTAATGTGTTTGCGCAATGTGGATGTTCTATAATGAAATGCCTTAGTGATTACTTGTGGCAAACCTTGGTGCCACTAATTTTTTTCTCTTTTATTTGGGTGTTATATCGTTTTATTGATAAGCAAGATGAGATTGAAATAATTAAAAAGGAACACACCGAAATGGAACTTAAGTTCTTGAAATCACAAATAAACCCGCATGTGTTATTCAATAATTTGAATACTATTTATTCGTATGCTCTGGAGAAGCCTAATGAAGTTCCAGAAATGATTTTAATGCTTTCGGATAATTTGAAGCATGTGTTATACGAGAGTAATGCAAAGACTATTTCGTTAGAAAAAGAAATTAAGTTTATCGATAATTATATAAAATTTCAAAAAATAAGAACAGAAGGTGTTAAACATATTCATTATAAAAAAGAGATTGATTCAGAAAATCATCAAATTGCACCATTGCTTTTAATCACCATAATTGAAAATGCTTTTAAACACAGTACATTAAATAGTGATATTTCTATTTTTATTAAAATGAAGAAGAATGTTTTAGAATGTATTTGTGAAAATGATTTTGATAAAGAAAAAGTGACTACAACCGATTTTAGAATAGGTTTACAAAATTTAGAAAAGCGATTAGAACTTATTTATAAAGATAATTTTGAATTTAGTATTGATAAAAATGAAATGTTTAAAGTGGTTTTAAAACTGAATTTATAATGAACTGTGTAATAATTGAAGATGAAATACCAGCTCAAAGAATACTAAAGGGTTTCATAAATAAAATTCCAAACGTACATTTAGTTGATACTTTTAAAGCAGCTATTGAGGCTAATACATTTTTAAACAATAATACAGTTGATGTTGTTTTTCTCGACATTAATTTACCCGACATTTCTGGGTTAGATTTTATAAAAACTATTAAAAATCCACCTGCAATTATTATGACGACAGCGTATCCAGATTATGCTGTTAGCAGCTTTGAGCTGGATACTATTGTTGATTATTTGGTGAAACCTTTTTCGTTTGATAGGTTTTTAAAAGCTATTAATAAAGCTAAAGATAGAATTGAAGTGTCGAAAAACCCATCAGAAGAAAATTCTAGAGAAACCATTTTTTTGAATGTAGATAAAACACTTCATAAAATTATTTTAAATGATATTTTATTTATAGAATCAGATAGAAATTATATAACAGTTGTTACCGAAACCCAAAAGCTATCATATATAGATTCTTTGAAAAATTGGATTGTAAAACTACCCAAAAATCAGTTCATTCAAGTTCATAAATCCTTCATTATAAATAGTAAATTTGTCGATAAAATTTCTGGAAACACACTTTTTGTTAAGTCAAATAAAATTCCAATCGGTAGAACATATAAACAAGAATTGCTAAAGCAATTAAAGATAGTTTAAAAACCGTATCAATTGACAAGTAACTTATTTACTAACTACTTTTTAGGGTGTACTAAAGTCATTTCATCAATTAAGCGAGTTGCTCCAGCATATTTATCTATTATAAAAAGTACATAACGCAAATCGACCATAATATTTCTACAAATTTCAGGATCATAATTCATATCACTCATAGTGCCTTCCCAAACACGGTCAAAATTTAAACCTACTAAATTTCCATGAGCATCAATTGCAGGGCTTCCAGAGTTCCCCCCTGTTGTGTGATTCGTTCCTAAAAAGCAAACAGGAACTTTCCCGTTGCTGTCAGCATATTGTCCATAATCTTTAGTCTTATGTAATTCACGTAATTTTTCTGGGACATCAAACTCATAATCTCCAGGTACATATTTTTCAATCACACCATCTAAATAACTCACAGGATTATAATACACAGCATCTCTTGGAGAATAACCACGAACTTGTCCGTAAGTTACACGAAGTGTACTGTTTGCATCTGGAAAATATCGAGCTTCTGGTAAGGCTTCCATAAGTGCTGTCATATATTTTGTTTGCAATGCAGTGATAGGTTCGTTTCTTTCTTGATATTCAGCATTTATAGTATTGTAAAACGCTTCAATCATTGGTTTTGCATATATGTAAGCTGCATCTTTATTTAGTTTTTTTATGATAGCATCAGCAGAGCCTTTAAATAATTTTAATGCACTTTCTAAATTGGTAAAAGCAGTATTGTCATAAATTGAAGCATCAACATTATCATTGTAAAAAGGCATCACATTTTTAAATACACCTTTATCTACACTAACATCATAATTTTTATGAATCTTTTTTAAAAAATTTGTTATATAAGTTCTGTTTTTTTCTATGGACTCAGGTTTGTTTTTTAAAGATTGCTCTACTTGATAAGTTCTAAATGTCATAGTCATTAACTCATTGGTAACTAAAAAGACTTCAATAAAATTACGTCTCTTAATATTTATTGAGGCGAAATCTTTGTATAAATTATCGAACTCAGTAAGAATATTTCCATATTTATCTTCAAGACCTTTTTCTTTTAGAGCTTTAGTGAATGTAGCTTCAAAAGCATGACGTTTTTCAACGGCATTACTTTTATCGATGCCTAAATTTTCGCCAATCCATTTTTTCCAAGCGTTAGCAATTCGTGCTTGTTTTGATGCATATTTAATACGAATAGCATCACTTGTTTTCATTTTAGTATCAATCACTTTTAGGGCAGCTTCACGAATCTTAATATTTGTAGGATTGTAATCTTTAGTAATATGCTCTATTGCAACTGCTGGTAAATATTCGTTTGTACGCCCTGGAAACCCGAAAACGAGTGTGAAATCACCTTCAGCAACACCATCTAATGAAATTGGTAAAAAATGTTTTGGTTTGTATGGCTTGTTATCTTTACTATATTTTGCTGGACGATTATTTGCATTAGCATAAATTCTAAACATCGAAAAATCTCCTGTATGTCTTGGAAACACCCAATTATCTGTGTCGCTTCCAAATTTCCCGATACTTGTAGGTGGGGCACCAACTAAACGAATATCTTCAAAACGTTCTGTAACAAATAAGAAGTATTGATTGCCTTTATAAAACGATTTCACTTTCACATTTTGCCAAGCTTCTTTTGTCCAGTTTTTCATGACGCCATTACTGTTTTTATCAATAGCAGATTGTTTTTCTTTTTCAGTCATATCATTATTAATAACTGATAAAACTTCGGTAGTAATATCATGAATACTCACAATAAATTCTACAAACAAACCTTCATTAGGTAGTTCTTCTTCTAAATTCATAGCCCAAAAGCCATCTTTCAAATAATCATTTTCTAAAGAAGAATGTGATTGAATTTGACTAAAACCACAATGATGATTTGTAAGAATTAGACCTTGAGGAGAGATAACTTCGGTAGTACAACCACCATTAAAATGACCAATCGCATCTTTTAAGCTAGAATTGTTTACATCGTAAATATCTTTAGCTGTAAGTTTACTGCCAAGTGATATCATTTCGTCTTCGTTCATGCCTTCTAAAAGTGAAGGAATCCACATGCCGCCTTGTTGTGCAGAAATATTAATGGTAATTAAAAGTAAAAGAAACTTTAAGAATTTCATCGTTTTTGTTTTTGAATACTTGTAAAGATAAAAAACCATCATTTAAATAGTAACTTTTTTGTTACTTTATAGCACATTAAAATTGAAGTATAGTTCAAAACTTCTTAATGTAGGCACGACCATTTTTACAATAATGAGTGCTTTGGAAAAAACAAACGATACTTTAAAACAAACTGCCGATATTTTAAACAAAATTTAATTATGCAAGACCAACTTAAAATAGTAATAATACAAACAGATTTAGTTTGGGAAAACCCAGAACAAAACCGAAACAATATTTCTAAAAAAATTGAATCTATTGTAGAACAAGTTGATGTTATTATTCTCCCAGAAATGTTTACAACTGGTTTTACCATGAATGCAGAATCTGTTGCCGAAACTATGCATGGAGAAACAGTTAAATGGATGAAAGATTTAGTATTAAAAACTAATGCAGCTATTGTTGGTAGCATTATTATTTTAGAAGAAAACAACTATTATAATCGCTTGCTTTTTGTAGAACCTTCAGGTGCAATAACGACTTATAATAAACGACACACATTCACACTAGTTGGGGAAGAAAAAATTTATAAATCTGGTGACGAAAAGGTAATTATAAACTATAAAGGTTGGAGTATTTGTTCGCTTATATGTTACGATTTGCGTTTTCCAGTTTGGGCAAGAAATACCGAAGATTATGATGTTTTAATTTATGTTGCCAATTGGTCAAAACCAAGAATTTCTGCTTGGGATGCATTATTAAAAGCCCGAGCTATCGAAAACATGAGTTATTGCATTGGTGTTAATCGTGTTGGAATTGATGGTGTAAGTAGTGAATATTCAGGGCATTCGGCAGTTTATGATGTTTTAGGAAACGAAATTTCATCTATTGAACCTAATATAGAACAAGTTGAAATAGTAACTTTAGAAAAACGACATATTACAGCTTATAGAAACAAGTTTAAATTTTTAAACGATAGAGATTCTTTTACTGTTGAATAAAATTTAAGGTTTGTATTAATCCCCAATCGGCTCTTATTTCGTCATCCATTTCAAAATAACTCACATGTTCAGGCTGTATTTTTTTTAAGTAATTCCCTGTATCATATTTTTTATTACCATTGGTGTCATGAATAACACGAATAAAATAATTTCCTGGTGTTATATTTAAAAAATCTAATGCTTCTGGTTTTGTTGCGTATTGCTCATATTTCACATCGCCTTGTTTGTTTGTTAATTGCACAATAACGGGATAGCTAACATTATTTAGATTGAAACGAATATAACCGAAATCAGAAGTTTTTTTAGTTCTTAGAATATAACTTAAAGTATCGTTTTTAGTATCAAAAAAACCAGTAAAGGCTTCGGGCAATACTTGTATTTTATAGGTATTTTCGTTAGTTTTTTCAAAATTGAAATTATATGTATTTGTTATGGAATCAAAAGCTGTTGTAAATTCTACATTAACAGAATCTTTATCCATAATATTTATTTTAGAAACATCAAGTTTTGAAAAAGGTGTGCTTCCAAAAATCTTAAAAGGCTCGTCATTTCTAATAGTTCCAGATGGAGATGCCGATAAAACAAGCGAATCTCTTGGTTGCTCACTAATACGAACCGTGAAATCTTTTTCTAACAAAGGATGTGTTACTTTAAAAAGTAAAGAATCTACTTTTAACCTTGGCTTATACCAATAATTAAGCGAATCTGTTTTTTTATCTTTAGTAATTCTATATGTAAAATCTTCAGGTGTTTCAGATAGAATATCAATCTTCATACCTTCGTTATTACCTTCATAGCCAAAAACAATTTTTTCACCAGAAATTAAACGAGGTCTTGTGGCATTAAAATCTAGTTCCTCAGAAAATAATTTTAATTCATAAATAGAATCTGTTGGTACTTCGATAAAGTTTTTTATAAAAGCAATTTGGTCTGTTCTTTGCTGAAATTTATTATCTAAATTATTATCCTTTAAAGCCATTAACATATACTTTCCAGCTTTAATGTTTTCAATAGAAAATGTAGTAACACTATCAAGTGTATTGGTAATGTATTTAGGAGTCTCTTTATAAACAATAGAATCTGTAAAAGTTGAATCTACCTCGTATAAAGCAACCGATACAAAGGTTTCAGGCTCTTTTTTAATTGCATCAACAATATATCCATTTACGCTTAGCGAATCTATATAATCGCCAGTAGAAAACACATATCTGTAATATGGATAAGGGTTATTTTCATTATTATCTGTTATACTGTTTCCAAAGTTAAAAGCATAAGTTGTATTAGGTAATAGTGTATCAAAAATTTTAATTTTAATGACTTTACTAGCGCTTCCAAGAGGTGTTATTTCTGGTTGCGTTTTCATTGGTGGCGAAATAATAAGTTGTTTTTGTATATCCTTAATTTTAATATACTCATCAAAACTAATTTCAATTTCGCTGCCATCAAAATTAATTGAATAATTTTCAGGAAGAGATTCTGTAATACTTGGAGGTGTTACGTCTTTTGGCCCACCTTGTGGTCTACCTCTGTTAGCGCAGTTAATAGACACTAAACATATAAAAACTATAAAAATAAAATTTGAAAGCGTTTTACTCATTACTCATTTTAAATATTGCACAAACCTACATAATTTAACTCAAATTATATAACGGACAACTAACTAAGCTATTGCCATGGTAGCAATACTTATTTTTATATTTTTAGCTTGATTTAAAACTAAAATACAAGCTTCAATTGTAGCGCCACTAGTAATAATATCATCAACCAATAAAATGTGTTTATTATCAATAGTGTCCATATTCTTAAGTGCAAATAATTCATCATTGTTAGTCCAACGTGTAAATCGACCTTTAGTGGTCTGCGATTTAGTATTCGTAATTTTAATTAGCACATCATCTTTATAATCAGCATTTAAAGCTTCAGCAATTTGTACTCCAAATTTCGCAACTTGATTAAAACCTCTTTTTTTTAACTTGTTTTTGTGTAAAGGCACAGGAATCACCACATCAATATCTTTGTAATTATCTATGATTTTTAATTCGCCACCAAGCCAGTTTCCTAAAAAGTAACCAATATTTTCATAACCTCTATATTTTAAACCATGAATAAGTTTCTGAACAATTCCCTTTTTTTCAAACCTGAATAAAGCAGTGCCATTTTCAATTTTAGCACGCCCATATAAAACCTTTAAAACAGCATCATTATCATCAAAATGAAAATTAGTAACGGGTAAATCATGCCGGCAATCTATACAAATCGTTTCGGCGTTGTCATGCAGTAAATTCAGGCACGCATAACACACTTTCGGAAAGAATAAATTGGCAATAGATGAAATCATTAATAATAAATATGCTGTTTTGTAAACTTACAACAAAATATTAATTAAAGTTATTTTGGCGTTACCACAAGGGTCGGGCTTTCCGCTATATCTTTTTAAACGTCATTGCGAAGACGAAGGACGTGGCAATCTGTTAATTTTCATTTTAAACATAATAATAGTTCGTCTATTTTAAAAAGGATGCCGCTGCAATCCCTAACGCAAAATCAGAACTAAAAAAAACATCAAATTAGTACTTAGTTCAATGTGGTTTTTTATTTTTGCATCATGGCAAATCAAGACGATAAATTTAAGAAGGTAATTTCGCATGCAAAGG
>Ga0256845_1001799_pt1 | contig 16640 bp, 13 predicted proteins | sample RiftiametaG_FD_189101 | JGI IMG/M metagenome (GOLD analysis project Ga0256845, IMG submission 189101) | Tube worm associated microbial communities from hydrothermal vent at the East Pacific Rise, Pacific Ocean - Riftia | ecosystem: Host-associated > Annelida > Integument > Unclassified ...
ACAGATAATAATAGAGCGGAGTATAATTGATCGGAATAAATCTTAATGATGGACTGACATAAAGTTTTTGCCCAGCGAGAATTCTTCTCACTTGTTCCAACGAGCCACCTTCCATCCACTCTAACTCAAAAGGATACCTCAAACGTGCTATTGCTAGAACAATATACATCACAATATATCCTATAGCCCCTGCAAGAACCAAGAAAGATAATGCGTGCTCTATACTTGATAATGTTTTTATTCTCATGTCTCGTTATCCCATAAGTTGATAATACATTTCTACAAACCGTTGACTCATAATCTTGATAGAATACTCTTGTTGAACCAGTTTTCTCCCAGCTTGGCCTAGCTGAATAAGTCGATCATGATCATTCATGAATGAATTGAGGCTCTGGAGAAGCTCTTGTACATTGTCTACTGGGAATAGGCGTCCCGCCTCTCCAAGTACCTCCGGTAGCGAACCTGAATCGGAAGCTATGACCGGAACCTCACTACTCATGAATTCAATAGCAACCCTCCCAAATTGTTCTTTCCAGTATGGCGTCGTCAAGGAAGGAATAATCCCGACATCTATGCAATTCATGTAGCGTGGAAGTTCCTTATACGAAATGGCTCCAGCAAAATGTACCCGATGCTTTATGCCATAACTGTCGGCGCGTTGAATGAGGGATTGCTCCTCAGGCCCTGAACCAATGAGAAGTAAATGAACGTGCTCAGGAAGCCTCCGCATCAGGTCAAGCAAGAGAAATACGCCTTTAAATTCACATAATCTTCCAACATAGCCGATAACAAACTTTTCGTCAAGCTTCAATTGCCGTTTTAAACGGTTTACAGGAAATTTATAAAACTTGTTCGTATCAACCCCAAGGGGAAAGACTTCTATCGGCGCGGGAAACACTTCCTGCAGCAATACGTCTTTGACGCCATGGCTGCACACAAAGGCCAAACTCGCCCGTTTCATGACGTATCTCATGGAAGGCCGGAGCACTGGGCGAACATTGTGCAGAATATTTTCTGCTGAATAGACCAGGGCTTTGCTGTTGCTGACCACCAGCGAACGCAAGACAAAGGATTGAAAAGCCAGCAGACCGCTGAATTCTTCAAATACCTGGACAATATCCGGTTGAAATCTCCAAAAATCAATGAGCAGCGAAGGCCCGTAACAGGCTGTGCGAATCTGGCGAGACCAATACATGCGTCGCATGGACACGGAAGCAGGCAATGAGTCTTCGAGATGCGCATCATGAGGGAAGACCAGATGAAATGTCCACGGCAATTCGGAGTGATGAACAATATACCGCACCAGTTCGTTGACTTCCCGCACAAAGCTCCGCGTGATAATCAAAATCTTCATAAAAGGTTCTGTGAGTTTGAGGCATCTTGATCTTTTCTACAAAAAATGGTTGTCCCGCCGGCGTGATAAAAAGGAACATAATGGTTCTGAAAACCAGGATGCCTGAACATGAGAGCACTATACGGGTCTAACGGAACGGCACTCCGCGTATCCTGGGGATTATTCCTCGTATTGAGTTCAATAAATCGCGGCTGTTGTTCAAGAACATAGTCAATATCGGACTTTAAACGAAATGTGGAATGCCCCCAAAACCCGGGATCAAAATGATATACCTTTGGTTGGAGTTGGGCAATATGCGCATTAACCAGACCAAAGTAATCAACCAGTCGAAGCCCGGAAATATATGCCATGGCGCCAATATCAATAGCAGCCAACACATCGTCCGGCGCAGCATACGTTTTCAAAACATGTCCAATTTCGACATGACCATCATTGCGCGAATCAAAAGGAGGATGCAGGTAAACATGAATCCCATTATTGACCAGGAATGTGAACATGATCAAAACGCTCCCTACGGTTGCCCATCGGTTAGCCAAGCCAGACAAAAGGGCAGGGAATGTTCGTAAGCCCTCCTGAAAACAAAGAAAAAAGAGCGGAAGAATGGGGGTGAAAAAAACGAAATTCCGGCATCCAATCTCCCCCAACGTAGAGAAAATAGAGAATGCTCACACCGATAATACTCAGGAAATAGCTGGTCCAATATTCCCGAATTCGAGTCGCCGCCAACACCAGACAACACACCAGAAAAAAAGCCACTCCGCCATATATCAGAAAGAACTCGTACACATATTTAAACCCTGAGAGACGCAGAGCGCCCCCCACTTTAATATAGTACGTATTCGGAAACAATTTGCCGTAATACAACCACCGCCAGATAAAATGGGGCGTGACAAACGCTAAAAAAATCACGACCCGTTTCCATACACCAAAAATGTTTTTGCGGCTGACCAGCAGACGATAGATAACTGTGTGCAAGACAGTGATTCCGAAATACAGAATCCCTTCCGGTCGCGTGAGCGCCATCAGTCCAAAAAGTCCTGCTGAATATGGACAGTGAGACAGATTCGTTTCTTCAGAAATATGGCGCCAGACCGCAAACGTGAAGATACACAGGAATAAAGGCGTTTCAAGCCCAGCAACGGCCCAAATGGCAAACGCCCGACTGCTCGCAAGCCCCAATAATGAAAACGTGAGAAAATATTGTGACATACCACTAACAGGTTGCGTAGGAGAAGTGGTTGAAGACAGAAGGAACGTTCCGGCTAATGTCAAAAGACTGAACAGCGTTCCCAACAGCAGCGACATCGCAGGCACATCAAATCCGAATTTTTTCAGCATACCAAGTAAGATAACCCATAAGAAATTGGTGTACCCTTCCACACGCTCTCCCGGATTGAACACCAGGCCCTCTCCCTTCGCAAAATTTTCAGCATAGCGGAAAGAGATATATGCGTCATCAACAGTAAACACGGAATAATGGTAAATGTGGAAAATTCCAATTCCCATCGCCGCCAGACAAAGAACAATGGTGATAAGCTGAGTGGTTCTCATAAATTCTTGTGGTTCGTCTTGCTTTTTAACGTCATAATCACGAGCAAAAGGAAGGCATTCACTCGTCCGTAGTGTTTCCGATAAAAGAGACGTAAGCTTTTGGCTCGCATGGCTTGAAGTCGGGACGATTGCTCAGGGCTTTTCTCGCTGCTTCCCCGGTTATAATGATAGACGGCAACCTGTCCGACATAATAAATTTTCCAGCCTGCTAATGCGGCCCGATAGCACCAATCAATATCTTCAGCATACATAAAAAACTGTTCATCAAGCAGGCCGATCTGCTCCACGGTCGTACGTCGAATTATGAACACAGCTCCGATCACATAGTCAACAAGAAAATGCTCCTGAAAATTCAAGTGTTCCATTCTTGCCGACCATCGGGGGTGTTTTGTTGGGAAAAAATTCTCCAACAGCTTATCCCGGAGCATGGTCAAAGGTGTTCGCGGAAACATATCGCAGGAATATTGACGGCTGTCATCTGGATTGAGCAATTTCGGCCCGGCAATGCCTGCTGTGGGATGAGCATCCATAAACGCAACTAATTTTTGCAACGTGTTCGTTTTCAGGGCGGTATCGCTGTTGAGCAACAGCAGATAGCGTCCTGATGCCTGGCGGAGCGCTTGGTTATTGGCGCGGGAAAATCCCACGTTGTCCTGATTGCGGAGTAAGATGACCTGGGGAAACTGCTGAGCAACCATGTCTGCACTTCCGTCGTTCGACCCGTTATCCACGACAAACACTTCCACAGTCATCCCATGCGTATAGTGATAAAGGGATTTCAGGCAGATGTGCAACAAGTCGCGGGTATTCCAATTCACAATAATCACTGACAGATCGATGGTCATGATGGAGTCCCGATCGCAAGCAGGGTTTTCCCGGATTTCTGGGCCAGGTTCTTCTGGGATGCCAAACGATACAACATGGGGAAAAAAAGGCTATTATATCCCTTAATGCACCATGAAATCATCGGAAAAAACAGGTTATACAACGGTTGGAGAAAACCGAGCGTGCGAATCCCGATCACATCCTCAATCCCTTCCTTTTGCTGTAAAAATCCATGATCGCGGATCATCCAGGGATGAATCCAGCGGCAAAAATCCGTACTTGTCGGAGGATTCATGAAACCCTGCCAGGTAATCTGTAATCCGGCATTCCGCATCGCCTCTGCTAACCCGTCCGGATCAAACTCGCGGACATGGCCGAACGCTTTTTCCCCATACACAGCTTCGTCATGTTCGGCCCGATTCCCCTGAAAGTCCTTATTCGGAGTCGTGATGACAACAGAGCCGTCTGGCTTCAGGATGCGCCGAATTTCCGCTAACACGAGTTCATACTGTCGAAGGTGTTCAATGACTTCAACAAACAGCACAATGTCCACAGAAGCCGTTTCAATCTGAGAAAAGCCTCGTTCGATATTGTGATGAAAGAATTGTGCCTCAATGAACTTGTGCGCTTGCTGCTGCCGGATTTGTCGCGTGTTTTCCAGGGCATGGTGAATCGCGCTCTCACGCACGTCAAAACCAGTAACATGCGCTCCGGCGAGGGCAAACGTCAACGCTTTGACCCCGGGGCCACACCCCACATCCAGCAAAGTTTTTCCAACGACATCAGGAAAAAACCGGTCCATCATGTCCCAGAATTGCACTTCACACGGACAATGAATCCGTCCGCTAAACACTCCGACTCTGGTCGGAGGAATCTGATGCCAAAAAATTTTCTGAAATGTACTATGATTCATACGTAATGCACGACGCGCCAAAAGCCCCTTTATGCTCCGACCGATTCCAGGACAGCCAGGGTGCTCTGAGCACAACGCTGCCATGAAAAATGGGCGGCTCGCTCGAATCCTCTCTCCCGTAATTCCCTCCGAAGTTCGGGATGAGTAAGGGCATGATACAATGTTTCGGTGATACTCTCAACACGATAGGGATCAAATGTAAGCCCGCTTTCCCCTACGACTTCAGGCAGGGAGGATATATTGGAACAGGCGACCGGCGTTCCACAGGCCATGGCCTCGAGCACTGGCATTCCAAACCCTTCATAGAGCGACGGCAGCACAAACAGCTCGGCGCCGTTCATCAGAAGCGGCATCTCCTCAGACCCGACATAGCCAGTCCAAAGGATGTCTTGGTGAAGAGATAGTCGATCACATGTTGAAAAAATTTCATTTTCAGGTAAATCCCGTGATTTCTGCCCCACCAGAACCAGAATATGGGGCAAATGATACTTCTGTTTGAGCAAATAAAATGCGTGCAGCAGGCGAGGAATATTTTTCCGGCGTTGAAGGGTCCCAACACACAGAATGTAAGGTCGATCCAGAGAATATGTCCTCTTCATCGTGTTCACCGTCTCGGACGGGAGAGGTCTGAACTGCTCGTGGACCCCGTGATGGACAGTGATCACTTTTTCCGGATTCACCCCATAATGCGCCAGCACATCCTGCCGGGTGGCTTCCGACACAGCAATCACTTTCCTGGCCCTGCGGACGCTTTGTTCGGTCGCGATCGTGAGCCAATGGCGAAGTAATGGGGAAAAACAGTCCTGAAAAAATAAAAACGCCACATCATGTACGGTGACCACGCTGTTTTCTGGTTGGTACGCTAAAGGAATCACCGAAGATGGGAAAAAATAGACTGTTTGTGGATGTCTCCACAACTCGAATGGGAGACGGAGTTGGGCCCAGAGACAGGGAAATGTCAGGACTTTTACCATAACCTGTGAAGGGGAACTCTTTCCCAACTCCAGTGGATCAGGAGAGTGATGGCGAACGTATAAGCTATAGGTATGAGGAGCATCTGGTAACGCTGTCATGGCGCGAATCACGTTGGAGGCATAGTAGCCCACGCCTGTTTTTTGCGATTCCATGGCACTTGTGGCTTCAATTCCAATATTCATGAGGCCAGATATTCCTCTTGAACGCCAGCAATCGGTAAGAGCACTTCAAATGTGGTTTCTCCTGGCCGCGATTTGACACGAATGTCTCCATGATGACGTTCCACAATCTGTTGCGTGATGCCAAGTCCAAGCCCAGACCCTTCTCCTTGATCTTTTGTGGTGAAATAGGGATCGAAAATTTTTTCTTGAATCTCGACGGGAATTCCAGGGCCGGTATCAGTAATACGGACGCCGATTTTTTCTTCGACCGGCTCTCCATCAATGTCCTGATAATGTTCAGATTCGAGCATGATTAATTGGGATTGAGGAACACGATAAGTCTTGATCGTCAGGGTTCCACTGCCATCCATGGCTTGCACGGCATTATGGATGATATTGGTCCAGACCTGGTTCAATTCATTGGCATGGCAGGGAATTTTTGGAATATCGCCAAAATCGCGGATCACCTCGATGCCATATTTGATCTGACTCTGTAAGATGATTAAGGTGGTTTCAATGCCTTCGTGAATATCAACCTCTTCAACAGTAGCCTGATCCAGGCGGGAATATAACTTTAACGCATTCACGATTTTTGTGATAATCTGGATGCTCGTTTTAATATCCCGTGAGGCATTGATAATTCGATGACATTTCTCTAAAAAATCAAGGATACGTTCAGCGTTGTATGTGCCAAGGATCGCCAGTAAGATTTCCAGATGCTCCGAGTCAAGCTCAAATCTGGCAACCTGCTTCGCCACCCGTCTCACATTCTCAAAATGTTCTTCTTCCAAGCGTTTTTCAAGTTTTCTGGTCTCCTCCCGAATTGAGGCAGTGCTTTTACGTTCATGAGCGAGAGAGTCAATAAACTGGGTGATAATCTCCAGGAGTCGCTGTTGGTCGTCGCGGGTAAGGCCTTCCTTGACCATCACATTGAAACTGTTGGAAATGCCGGACAAGACATTCATCAAATTTGAAGTCGCAGCGTTTATTGCCCCGGATGGCGTATTGATTTCGTGAGCAACCCCGGCGACAAGCTGGCCTAATGAGGCCATTTTTTCTGACTGAACGAGTTGTGACTGGGTGCGTTTCAGTTCGCTGATCGTGTCTTCTAATTCTAAATTCGATTGTTCTAACTGTTTAAACAGGAGCGAGTTGTCTAAGACGATGGATGCTTCGTTTGTGAAGACGTGCAAGGTCTCAATCGTTTCAGGGTTCAGGGCATTCTCTTTTGTGCTTCCAAGCGCAAGGATCCCGATCACGCTGTTACGAACCTTGAGAGGCAGGGCAAAAAACGTCGCCACCTCTTCTCCCCGCGAACCAGAACGTTCTGGATGCTCTGGCTCCGTGTCCTTCAATATCGTGACTTCAACATTGTCGATCGACTCGAGTGGTTGGTACTCCTTATATTCATTCATAACTTGTTGTTTCACTGATTGCAGAAATTGACGGCTGACCGGAGGCATCATATAGAGAAAAATATTGTAGAGTTTTTCCTCTTTGAGAAAAATTGATGCCACCTGAAAGTCACACACTTTCGCGAGCAAGTTAAACAGAGAATGAATAGTCGTAAAAAAGGAATACATATTAATTGCGAGATAGCTGAGTTCATTTACGATGGTGGCCTGGAATAATTGGTGGTCCAGAATATGGTTGACTTGTTCCAGGAGTGAGATTTCTGTAATAGGGGGATGCGTCTCCTGATACTGCTGCTCAGGAGTGTTATATCGGTCATGAACCAGGGAAGGCTCTTTTCCAATCACGTGTTGTCGAAGCACGGACTCAATTTTGGAAAACAGTTCCGTCTCTGATTCAAAATCTTTCGTAATAAAATCATCAGCCCCGGTTGACAACCCCCAAAACCGGTCTCGTCTTTGACCGCGTGATGTCAGGATAATGATCGGGATCCTTTTCGTGGAATTATCACTTTTTAAGAGCCGACAGACCTGATATCCCGTCATTTTCGGCATTTCAATATCGAGCAGCACCAAATCCGGTCGAGTCTCATAGACTTTAGCGATAGCTTCAACCCCATCTGAGGCTGTAATCACTTCATACCCCTGAGACTCAAGTAAAAATTGCACAACCCCAAGAATCGTTTCGCTATCATCAGCAACTAAAATTTTCATACCCAATATCTCTTTCGGTATCTGAGCACTACAAGGTTTTAGAGCCATAAATACACGAATTTTTATGAATTCACCGCTCAGCCGCGAAGCCGCTGAGAATGCAATGCTGTTCAGACTCTGCGTCTCTGCGGTGGATTAAAAATTTGTGTATTCGTGGAATTCCTTTTCAAAGAAGGCTTTCGACGGTTTCAAGAAGACTTCGCTCTTCAAAATGATCTTTCGTAATATAGGCATTGGCCCCCACTTGAAGGCCACGTTTTTTATCGCTCTCACGCTCTAATGATGTCACGATGACAATGGGAATGTCCCGGTATTTCGGCGTATGGCGTAAGCGTTCTGTCAAGGTGAACCCATCCATTCCCGGCATTTCAACATCCGTGATAATCAAATCGTATGCCGTCTGTTCAAGTTTTTCAAGTGCGTCAACCCCATCGCATGCCACATCAACACGATATCCGGATGTTTCTAAAATGCGTTTTTCAATTTCTCCGGTATTCACAGAATCGTCCACCACCAGGATTCGGGGAAGCTTCTCATCCTCACCGGGAACAGGGGAATCGTGCAGATCTTTTGTCAAACCTTTGATGCGCTCAAGAATTTCCGGAATATGGAGAATCAGGATGATCGCGTTCTGACTCGAAATTGTGACACCGGCGATCATTTTTGCCTTGCGTATATGGGCGGGCAGTTGCTTCACCACCATATCCTGTTCATCCAAAATGTCATCAACCATCAAGCCTATCCGTTTTCCCTGTATCCTGGCAATCAGGAGAAAACGATGCTCCGTGTGCCGGGGAGGAGCGCCCTGTAGACCAAGAATATCCCCGAGATCAACAATATAAATAATCTGGTTTCTGAGCCGGACTGCGTTCTGCCCAACCACCTGAATATAGTCATGAGGCGAGACTTGCAGCGTTTCCTCAATCGCGTTAATCGGGATCGCAAACACAGTGTGACGTGAAGAAATGAGAAGGCTGCGGATCGTGCTTAGCGTGACAGGCAAGGTCAATGTACACGACGTGCCTTTTCCCGGTGTGGTTGCCAAGGTGACAGAACCTTTCAGCAGTTCAATATTGACTTTCACAATATCCATGCCAATTCCACGCCCGGAAATGTCTGTAATCATCTCACTCGTGCTGACACGCGGCAAAAACACTAAATTGGTTAATTCAACCTCGCCGAGAGTCTGGGCCTCTTCTTCCGATAGTATTCCCCGTTGAATCGCCCGTTGTTTGAGTTTTTCAAGCTGAAGTCCTTTACCATCATCTGCAATGTTAATCGTGATATGCCCGCTTTTTTGCGAAGCACAGATGTCAATACGCCCATTTTGAGGTTTCCCCTGAGCAAGCCGCTCTTCCGGACTCTCGATCCCATGATCGATGCTATTCCGAAGAATATGGATCAGGGGGCTATTTAATTTTTCAATAATTTTTTTATCAAGGATCGTCTCTTCCCCGGTGATGTGTAAATCAATATGTTTATGAAAGTGGCGGGACATGTCTCTGACTGCCCGTGGAAACGTATCAAAGATTACCGAAAGTGGTAGCATACGCATATTCAGAACCCCTTCGCGCAGCTCACTAAGCACAATGTCCATCGACGCCACTTCATCTCTCTGCTCTTTAAATGCCGTTTCAATTCCCTGGAGCATGAGGAGGCTTCTCTGGAGGAGCGACGTTTTCGTGTTGTGACGAGTGTGTGACGAATGCTCTTCCTGGAGGAAGTGAGAAAGCTGTTTGACATGGGCGCGGGCGAGACGCTGCAGTTCTTTTAACCCTCCAAGAGTATGGACAGATTTTCGATGGCTGACCGCAACCTCTCCAAGAAGTCGAATCGCATTATCCAGTTTATCGACTCCAACCCGAATCGTGTCTGCCACATGAAGAGCGGCTTCGCGCGGTTCAACCACGTCACTTTGCGGAGAAGCTGAGCTTGGTTCTGAACGGGGGTAATCAATACGCGGTGGTGGAGAAGAGCCATCAGACAAATCTCCTCCCCTGGCAGCGTTATCTAACGTGTGGCAGATCGTTGTCACATCGACAGCATCCTCTGTATGAGCAATAATCGCCTCCACACACTGTTCTAACAGATCAACACTCTTAAAAAGAACGTCTAACCTGGAGGCGTTCAACGGAATTTGTCCGTCCTGAATGCCGGTGAGCAGTTCTTCCATTTTATGAGACACTTTGGTCACGCGGTGAAACCGCAGAATATTAGATGACCCTTTTAAGGTGTGCGCTGCCCGCAGGATATTTTTGAGAATGTCATTGTCGTGGTTGTGTGGAGATTTTTCTAATGCCACGAGTCCCTCATTTAACTTCTGAATGAGTTCTCTCGCCTCCTGGGTAAATTTTTGGATAAAAATTGTTCGGTCAAATTTCATGATACGTAAAACATGGAAGCCACAGTCCCTTGTTCTTTATCTCTTTCCGTCCCCGGAACAACACGGAATTATTAACATGCCAACCGTGTGGCACTATTTTTTTCATGACGGTATCGCTGTGACAAAGAATGTGGTCACAGTATTCTTGATGAGTCAAGATTTTTTCCGCGCGTAAAAAGAATTCAGGGCAAATGGCATCATAAACGAAAGCAACGCGCTCGCCGCAACATCTTCATGTTCACACTCCTGAAAGCGTTTTACTGGTATCATGCCGTGGAGAGGCCGCCAATGGAATGATGTGAATTCTGAAGAGAGTGTTTTTCCACATACAGGGGCCTGTTAACCTGACAAAGAACGAGAATTGGGGGATGGTATCTTACAGTGAAATGGAATAAATGACGTCTCCACAGGGGGAAACGATTCCCGTAATCGCCCACAGGCATCAGGGGAACAACCTGATGCCTGTGGGGGGTGGGGTTGCATGGCTGCGACGAAATCAGGTGGTGTGTTGAGTAAAGGTTTCAATTTCCGGTTTAGGCATGTAATCCTCTTCCTCAAGCATTTCAACCAATTTCCCATAATCCTTTCGATCAATAATGAAATAGGTTGGCGCAATCTGCTCAATAAGAAAGCGAGAGAGCTTCTTGGAATCCTGGAGTTCTTTCGCCAACACTTCTGAGTCGCAACGAAGCATTAAGGCATCAACAAAACTAATTCTGCCGTAGGTACTCGTCCATTCAACAATCGTCTCTCTCACGTTATCGGGGATGGTTTTCGCGGCATGGGTTTCTAAAAATCCCATAATGTCATCAATAGATTTTCCTTCCTGCAGGGTATGGTAAATCGACTGACGGGACAATTTATAGGCCACTTCATCATTCACCCGAACCAGATCGGCAATTTTGCCAAGTTCCCACCGGATCGAAGGGTCTAAATCTTTGGAGGCCACCACCTCAAAATTGGACTTAATGACAAAACGTTTTCCGACTTGTTTCGGGAACAACGAAATGTCATTAACCAGGATGGCCGTTCCCAACGGACTGATCCGAATGCCGAATTCTCCATCCGCTGCGTCATGGTGGGAACTCTGTTCGATGCCTCCGATATATAACAAGACCTGTAAAAAGTTTGGATCGCGGACTTTTGCCCCCTGTTTGAACCATTTGTGCTCCGGCATTAAGACATTAAAAACCTTGTCAACAGATTGGGATGTCAACCATTTTCTAGGCGGAACCAACAACAGAAGCCGCAAGATCAACTGCGCTTCTGCCGATGAGGTCATATAGTAATCCTGCCAGAACTGGAAGATTTCTTTCATTTTAAAGAAATCCGGCTGCTCCAGCCAGCGTTCGACCGCGTCGGTAATCCGCAAATAGTTTCCATCAATTTCCGTGAGACCTTTGGTATCGCAAAACCGATAGATAAAATCAAACCGCGGCGGATAGTAGCTCTCTTCGCGATCTTTATCCGTATCTTCCAGGGGACGTTCGGAGAGTTCAAAGGAATCCAGTATGCGAAGCTGCGTCCGTTTAAAGATCACGAACTCCTGGGTCAGTTTCACATTGTCACGCTTGAGAAATGCCAAAAACGTGAAAATATCACGAATAATTGCTAACCCATCAAAACGTGAACTTCGGGGCTGACTCTCAAAAAACTCTAACCGCTCTAAGAGGTCTTGTCCAATAATTTCCAGAAGCGCTTCGGCCAGATCAAGAGGGATTGAATAGGTCTTTCGTTTCTTGTCATTGGAAGAGGATATATACACGATCCCCCTTCGAATCAAGGTATTCATCACTTCATCCGGCTCAAACTCCTGGTACTGAAAAATCCGTCCAAGTTCTTCGTGGTACTTTCCGACAGAAATATCCTGGTCTTCTTTAAAAAAAAGGATCATCATCACTCCGGCGATTTGCATCTCAGAGAGTTCATTAAACAATTTTTTTAAGAAGCGTCGGTCCCGAAAGGTTTGCGTCAGCGTTTCTATTAATCGGGCTTTTGAATAGAGGTTGCACTGGAGACTATTTTCTAAAGCGATAGTCTGGGCGAGTTCGATCTGTATTTGTGATAAATATTCTTGCAGCTTGATATTGGTTCCTAAATTCAAAATGCTGGGAATGAGCCATCAGAGATTAATGGGAGACACCATGAAATGTCCTGTCCCCCGCTCATCTCTGATGACTCAGGCCTTTCTGGAAGAAAAGCAGTGAATTTCCGCGGTTAATACCACACCTTAATTCGGTTTCCCGGATAAATTAACGTTCCCTTTTTAAAGTTGTTCCATTTCCGCAACTGATTAATACTCACCCCAAACGATGAAGCGATTTTGCTTAAAGAATCCCCTCGTTTCACCCTATAGGTCACCATTTCAGAGTTATTTTTTGCGAAAACATTTGAGCCTGATAACGGAACTTTCAACTTTCGTCCGATTTGAAGAGACTTGTCATTGGTAATCTTGTTGTAGGATTTCAACGTAGCGACGTCCACCTTATAGCGTTTGGCCAGCCTCCCTAACGTGTCACCGCGACGAATGGTGTGCGTAATCGCATAAGCAGTTCCGGTAGGTGGAATTCGGAGTTTCTGCCCGATTTGAAGATGGCGTTCATTCCTGATGTTATTATAGGCTTTTAAGGTGGTCACTTTCACCTTATAGCGTCTGGCCAGGCTGCCTAACGTGTCACCCCGTTTCACTGTGTGCGTGATCACCTCAGCCCGTTTCGACGCCCCTGAAACTCGTCCTGACTGGGGAATTTTCAGCTTTTGCCCCACTTGTAATGATTTGACATTATGGATGGAATTGATGTCTCTCAGCACGGCCATTTTCACGCCATATTTTTGGGCGATTTTCGAGAGACTATCTCCTCGTCTGACTTTATACGTCCAATACTCTCCCGCCGTAGACGTTGACCGAGCCTGCTTTTTTGCCGGAGCTTTTGAATCCGCAGAGGCGTCTTGTTCAACAGAGGCACTGGCGAGCATAATGGGAGCCACACCCTGGGGAACTTTTAATGTGTACAGTCCTTTTCCCGGAGGCGTTTGAGACCGCTTCAATTCGGGATTTAACCGCCGAAGTTCCTGATAGCTGACTCCAAATTGTCTTGCCAGGTCTTTCAATCCCCTGCCCCGTTTGACAGACACCATTTCATAATTTCGGGGCAATAATTCGAGAGTTTTTATAGCGTAATTTTCAGGTGATTTTGCCAGAAGGATAGCGGCCTTGATGCGGGACACATACAATTGGGCTCCCCGACCAAACGCTTTCGTCTTGGCGAGGGTGCTCATATCGCGGGTTCGATATTTACCGATCGCTTTATGCACTTTATATTCCCCCATATAATAACCGGCAAGCGCCAAATCCCAATCGCCCAACATATCATAAAGATCATGCAAATATTTCGCGGCGGCTCTTGTGGATTTCTCAGGGTCTCGCCGCTCATCAACCCATTTATCCACTCGTAGCCCATAGCATTTTGCCGTTGAACGAATGAATTGCCATAACCCAACCGCCCCAGTCGGAGACACCGCATCAACACGAAAATTACTCTCAATGAGGGGAATAAGGGTCAATTCCGCCGGGAGATGTTGTTCCTGAAACACATGAAGCATCATCGGAAGATACAGGGCAACTCGTTCCTCAATGCCTCTGCGATATTGAGAACGTTCACGGGAAAATTCCTTCACATATTTCAGGATCGTGGTATCAGACTCATGGATAACCACTTCGCCCAATGTATCCTCAGAGTTTTGGAAGAGTGAATGGTGTGTCTTTTCCGGCTCTTTCTCCAACAAATCCGGCTGGGTCATTGAAAGAAATGCCTCAAGTTGTGTTGTACTGAGTGCTTCTTCTGGTTCTTCCTCTATGGTTATCGCCTGCAGATAGGCTTGCTCTTCCTCAAGATCATGAATTTTATAAAACAACTTATTGTACATGCGGCTCAACTTATCATGAGTTGCCGCATCAACGTCAGATTTGAGCAAAACTTCAATCGCAGTATCGAATGACTCACGGGCAAGCTGCCAACGCTGCCGTTTATAGTGTTCACATCCTTCCTCATAGTAAGATTCGGCGGTGTGAATTACCTCCCAAATATCCACCGATGCCCCATCATCATGAATGTCCCTCTGAGCAGCAATACGTTCCAAACCAACGTCTTGTAATGATGTTGAATGACTACAGCCGGTTATTATTAAAACTCCAACGAAAATACTATACCACAAGTACTTCATGCCCGAGTTTCCCTTCATAATTGGCGTTTCCCCCTTCATCTGCGGCAGAATCTCACGTGTCACATCCTCACCCCATACCAGGGTCGACTACTCGTGAGTAATGGTCAATCACAAGATTCTTCCTTACGATCAGTAGATGATGTCTCTCTGTTTTGCAATGTCAACCTCAGAGCATAACACAAATTTTTGACATTGTAAAGAAGAAAATTTTGTGACATTCATAATTTAAGAAATTCTACCGCGTTTTTTCATTTGTTCTTCAAAGGTTTTCTGATACATAACATCCCACTCGCGAGAGCCTTCAAGAATCTGGCGTTTATATGATCGAAGAATACGGCGAACCTCCTGCCCGATTTCCTCCTCCATCGTTAAATCATCGATCATTGTATTCACAATTTCCATACGCAAGGCATTTTTATCAACCTGCCACGTCATCAATTCGCGATCATCCAGGGCATCGACCAGAAGATGGGACAAATGCATGATTTTATCTCGATTCAGCCTCATAACACTAAATTCCGTTCTTTGATGAGTTTTCGTTTCACCATTTGAAACATCTCATGGTACTCAATATGCTGCTGACGCATCTGTTGCGCATAGCCTTCCAGAATCTTTCGAACTTCTTCGTCCAATTCGTCCTCAACTTTTAAATCTTTCATGATTGTATTCACAATTCTCGCCTGAACCACCTTCGGATCAACATGAAGTCGGATAAGGTTTTTTTGAAGAAGACGATGAAGCAGTCGCTCGCTGAGAGAGTCTATATAATCTCGTCTCAATTTCATAAGTCGTAATTTACGCGTAAACGTTGAAAAAAATTTTCAGGGGCATGTATAACAAGACAATTAATCGAACATTGAAAATTATGCGGCCAAATATCATTTACTCGCCCATAAAGTCAAGAAAAAAATGGCGTTGACTCTTCTAAAGGCATGATGACGTTACTCGGGTGAACGATCCTTTTTGAAAAAAGAGTGGTCAGAAAAAACGTGGGGAGAAAAACATAAGCGATCACTGATGGAGTCCACATGACCCGCAGGCTCCGTCAAAAGTGAGACTTGCACAACTCTCACTTTTCGACGTGGTCCCCGTTCCCAGAGAGGTAGGGACCACCTTCAACGTGAATGCCAGCAGAGAACACATATCATCCGGATGCACGATGATGTGAGACCTACAGCGACGTATGGATTTGTGAGAATTTTTTGGATGAACGTTTCCGCGTGGAGTTTCGCGTCTTTTTGCGTCGATTCAGGAGAGGATTTTCAAATTGAAACGCATCCCAGACTTCCGGGCACTGCGTGGACTGGCAAGCTGTCTGGATTCGCTGAAGAGCATCGTCAGTCAATTCATCAATCCATCCGCAGTTAATCAGCCGGAGAATATCCCGGATGGCGATTTTCAAAACATGGGGTTGTAAACTGTTCGTCCGAACGGTTGGTTGACCGTAGAGTAAAGCACGTTTGACGTCTGTCCAGTACATGATATTTCCTCCTTCTGTTCCATGAATTGGGTATGCTGTGTTAAGCACTCACGTGATGCAGAATCATTCATGGCCTGATATTTCATCGCATGTTAAATATCGAGAATCTCTCCAACGCGATTATCGACAGTCTGAAATGATACATTAAATATAATAGCAATAAAAAGCAAACATGTGCAAGTTTTTTTTGAAAAATTTTACAAAAAAATATTTTTTACCGTAAATAATTCTATTCACTCGAAGTACTCGAAGTACTCAAGGCACTCGAAGTACTTAATGTTGACATTCTGCTTCCCTGTCGGCAGAGATTGTTCAGAATTTTATGGACAAAATCCACCGCGTCATGCAAAGGTAGTCGGAAAAGGAGCATGCCGCCCGATAAATCGTAGGGGGGTGAAAAACTACAACAGATTGAAGAATTGAGCCGATGACCATGGTGGCGCGTTATCAGGAGGGGAGTCACTCCCTTGTAGGGAAGGGGTTGCCCCGCCCTTTTTGTCCCGGAGGGATAACCGATACTAGCCCACCGTTTTAACGGTGGGAAACCGGAGGCCATCCAATCGAATCGTCCTGGCGAGACGTTCTATCATATCAGGACGCTCCAATTCGGTAATTTCTGAATACGGAATGGCATCGGGGGATTGGAAC
>Ga0256845_1001800_pt1 | contig 16631 bp, 11 predicted proteins | sample RiftiametaG_FD_189101 | JGI IMG/M metagenome (GOLD analysis project Ga0256845, IMG submission 189101) | Tube worm associated microbial communities from hydrothermal vent at the East Pacific Rise, Pacific Ocean - Riftia | ecosystem: Host-associated > Annelida > Integument > Unclassified ...
GATGAAACCCGCAATAGCCTCCCTATTTGCCCTCGGTACTACTTTTTGTCTCATGGGTACCAAAACCCGGCACGAAGTTCCGACCTTTGGTACTAGGGTGCGTGCTGCCGGAAGAGATGGCCACGCAATGAGCAGAAGGTTCACCATGACCGTATGCCTTGATGTGGTGAGTACTTCGTGATGAAATTCCAAGTAGGCTGAGAAACCTGTCGCTCCGGAGACTCAGGAGCAGGTCTTGCCCCTCAATTTCAGATCAATCAAAATCAAGCAAACGAGGTTCACTCACATGTTTTCAACAACGCCCAAGAGTGTGGACGAGTGTTGTCTCCACAACGGGCAAATAAGAAAAAGCTCGCAAGAACCGTTGAGTTCAGCGAGCTTTTTTAGTGGAGCCAACCGGGATCGAACCGGTGACCTCATGACTGCCAGTCAAGCGCTCTCCCAGCTGAGCTATGGCCCCAAATTTCTGGAAACCGCACAGCTCTTTCGTCTGGCGGGGGGCGAAAGCTGGCACGATTTATCGTCCTTGGCGAGAGAAAAATGGAGGAAATGAGAATTTGCACCCATTTTATTTGGGAGAGGTAGGGGAGCCAGGTGAACTGGGCTCCGCCTGCGGGGTATTTACAGCATTTCCTTCGGTATTTTCGCTGCTATTGAGAAGCACAAAAATTCCGACCAGTAGGAAGAGACCGGCACCAAGAGCCGTGAGCCAGAAGGGGGTATTGGGTTCATCTGGCTCGAGCTCATGACTTGGAGCGGGAGACAGACTGGTTGTGGGGGCTGCGCTATGACTCATGGGAACTGAGTTTATTGGGCGCGGCCGAGCCTGAGTCAAGAAGGCGGAGGGTCTGGCTCTCTTTCCCCATACTTTATGCCTGAACTGATAGACAACTTCGTCTCTTTTGCACAAACTACCTTGACCATAAAATTTGGCAGGGTCTAAGCTCTAGAGAGCTGCGCGAGGTTCCCCTCTCGCCAAAAGCGAAAAAAGCAGGATGTCAGTACAGCAACAGCGATATCGAGTCATTGAGCGCATCGCCGCCGGTGGCATGGCCGAGGTTTTTCGCGCGGAGAGCGCGGGGCTTGAGGGCTTTAAAAAGAAAGTAGCCATTAAACGCGTTCTTCCTCATCTCGCGGGAAAGAAGGAATTCATTGGGATGTTTCTCGATGAAGCTCGTTTGAGCGCTCATCTCGGGCACTCAAACTGCGTTCAAGTTTTTGATATCGGTCAAGGCGACGACACTTACTTCATTGTGATGGAGTTGGTGGACGGAGCCGACTTAAAAGGCGTGATCTCTCACCGCAATCAAGCGGGTAAAGTCATCCCAGTCGAAGAAGCGGTACTTATTTGTGTGCGAATCTGTGAGGGACTCGCCTACGCTCATGAATTAGAGAACGATAAGGGAGAGCCCCGCAATATCGTTCACCGCGACATGTCCCCGCCGAATGTTTTGATGACACGCCACGGTGAGGTGAAAATCGCGGACTTTGGCTTGGCGAAGGCAAATTCCCAGCTGGAAGAGAGCCAGCCAGGTATCATTAAGGGCAAGTTTGGCTACCTTTCGCCCGAAGCCGCTCAGGGTAAACCCGTTGACGCGCGAACCGATATATTTGCAGTCGGAATTATTCTTTGGGAGATGCTGGCAGGTCGTCGACTTTTTCAGGGAAAGAGCGATCTCGAGACGGTTAAACAAGTACAGCGAGCCGTGATACCCGATATTCGGGAGATCAATCCCACCGTTCCCGAGAGCGTGTGGAATGTGTTGCAAAAGGCGCTGGCAGGTGAACCTGATCAACGCTACCTCACAGCTCGCTCCTTAGGCGACGACCTCAATCAGGTGTTGTTCGCTCTACCCAGGGCCGTATCCTCTTTTGATATCGCACAGTTAGTTCAGGCTGTTCAGCGCACCCAGAAGGCGGAAAAAGCCCAAAAAGCGGCGCAAGGCTCGTTGATTGGTAGTCTGATTGACCAAGCGCTTTTCGAATTTACCTCTCTAGACAGTACCGGTAGCGGAGGAGAAAGCGGGCAATCGGCCTCACCATTAGATGTACACTCTTTCGTGGGTGATCTCAGCTCCCTAGGCGCAGACGAGCCCCTTGATTGGGGAAATAGTCTGGGCTTGTCTACTGAACCCGCTGGGCCAGTAAGCGAAGGTTTGGAGTTGGGAAATCTCTCGGCTCTCGAGGAAGATCGCGGAGGCTCTCATCCTGAAATGGCGGGCGTGGCGCAGGTGAAGATCCCACCCGAGGCCCCGATACCCGTAAACGAATTCAAAGAGATCACGGGACAATCCAAAGGAGGCAATGGAGGTCTGATTGCGTTCTTAGTCCTTCTCTTTGTGTTGGGCGGGGCTGGTGGCGCCTACTTTTCTGGCGCCGTGCCTCCCCAGCTCTTACAAAAAGTTGGTCTGCCCGCACGCTGAATCGAGCTCACGGTTTTTGGAGATCGTGAGCAGGAGGGCTAGGAACACAAATCAAAAAAGACGCCACTCAGGGAGGGCGTCTTTTTTGTAGAGTGCGGTGTTTCTCCACTCTCGCTGAGTTTCTTGTGAATCATTCCTCTCATGGAGGAAATAGATCACTAAGAATAACTACGATTCTTCTGTGTCGAGATCGTTGATGCTTTTGTGTGTAGCAGCACGCTCGACCTCGGCTTCTTCTTGACGCTTACGTCGCTCAGCTTTGTCGCCTTCTTCACTATCACGCTGAGATTGCTTCTCGTTTTCACGCTCGTTTTCACGTCGAGCGCGGTCTTGAGCAACTTTTTGAAGGATAGATTGCTTGGGCGCCAGGAGAAGGGCCATGGTACGGCCTTCCATCGTGGGACGTAGCTCAACTGTCGCGAGATCTTCCGTCTTCTGTACGATCTCGTCCAATTGTTGTCGGGCGCGCTCGGGGTGCGTAATTTCACGACCACGAAAGCGGCAGATGACCTTCACTTTGTTGCCAGACTCGAGAAACTTTCTTGAGTTGCGCACCTTAAAATCAAGATCGTGCTCATCGGTCTTGGGGCGGAGTTTAATTTCCTTCACCTCAACAACCGTTTGCTTACGCTTGGTTTCACGCTTCTTCCGGCTTTCGTCGTACTTATACTTTCCGAAGTCGAGAATTTTGCACACAGGAGGCTGCCCTTTGGGGTTAATCTCAACTAAGTCGAGATCAGCTGCCCGGGCGCGCTTGATGGCCTCTTGGGTCGTCAAAACGCCCAAGTTGGAGCCGTCAGCGTCCACTACCAAAACTTCAGGAACTCGAATCCTGTGGTTTACCCTGATTTGGGGTCCTCTAGAACTCCCTCGAAATCGCCGCCGCATTGCCATCTATCGTTTACTTCTTCTTTCCAGTCGACTGTATCGACGTCCACAATTAATAGGTAGTCGACTTCTCGTTAAGCGAGAGGGACGACTCAAGAAAACCATCAGCCCGTGGAGCGAGACGTTTCGCGGCATATCCTGCGCGCGAAATGGTCCCTTGGCTATGCTGGCTGCCACAAAAAGGTGATCAACCGTGTAGTTTGGCATCGAAGCCGCCATCACGAAGTTAAAGTGAAGGGCATCGGGCCGATTTTAGTGCATTCTTGCTGCAAGCGAAAAAAATAACACTTTTTAGAATCATTTTTGTTATTTGCACAGAGCGTAAAAACTTACGGGAGGATTAAAAGGGTAGGCGCGGGCGGTTTTGAACCGCCGACCCCTGCCTTGTCAAGGCAGTGCTCTACCACTGAGCTACGCGCCTTTGGGTCGCTGAACCAAGCTTTTCTAAGCGCCTGTCCAGGTCGGTGCACTTAGCTTTCTGTTGCGGGGCTGTCAAGAAAGATCGTTCTGGTAGGCGGAGAGGTCAGATACTGACTATCTGTCTAGGTTTATCTCTTCCCCAAAATGTTGCTTTGCAAGAAGGCAAAGAGTCGCCTGTTGCTGAGCTAAAGAATTCTGGCTAGAAGCCCGCCCCCATCCCCACGAGTTACGTGGGGTTCCCTCGCGGAGAAATCACGTTGACTTCTGCTTTGCAAGATATCCCTAGCTCGACGGCATCGTCCAGCACCAGCGCCCCAGCGGGCGCCACAACAGACTCCAGCGGACCTGCGCCTGAAGCTTCACCATTTGGTGGAACAGGCTTCATGCTTTTGATGCTGGTTCCTCTCATCGTCATGATGCTGTGGCAGTCGCGTTCACAAACGAAGCGCCAACAGAAGACGATGGCAGAACTGAAGAAGGGAGACATGATCTTAACTCAAGGTGGTCTCCGAGGGAAATTGGTTGAGCTGGGCGATCGCTACGCAAAGGTAGAGATTGCTCCGGGCACCAAAGTGGAAGTATTAAAAAGTTCCGTCCTGGGTAAGGACAACGCTGAGGCTGCGGCCCAGTTAGAGAAAAGGTAAGCGGGAGCACCGTGGTCACAACAGTATTGATGAGTGTGCTTGGGGCGTACGCGCTGGTTCTAGCCTTAATTGGTCTAGTTCAGCGTCCGTTACGTGGCAAGACTTGGATGGCAGCCCTAGCAGCTGGAGCCGGAGCTATGTCCGCACAGAACGATTCGTTCTGGGGCATGGCAGGTTTCGCCTTGCTTGCATTATGGTTCGGCTTTTGGGCCCTTCCATGGGGTGAGGAAAATTGGCGCGCACGTTTTGGATTTGTGAGCGTGGTTGCCACGGTTGCTTTCTTGGCGCTTTGGCCCACTTTGGACAATATGACGGGTGGCCGCATGATGTGTCCTCGTTGGGTTGAGGACCGCATTGAAGCTCGCCTCGTCGCGGGCCTCGATCTCCGTGGTGGCCTACGACTGGTTTATACAGTCGACGTCGCAGAGGCCGTCAAGGACAAGCGAAATGCCTTTTACGAGGACATGCGCAGAGAGCTTGCTAAGCTCTATGCCGGTCACGCCGGAGACGATGCTCCTACTGAGGAAACTCTTGCTCAGCTTCGTGAAGCGGTCGAGCTCAACGCTCCGCGTTTACGCTCCGACACTATCACCCTCTCAATCAACGAGGGGCACGATGCTTCGAAAATCGACGCTCGATTTCGCAACTTGTTTAAGCCCGATATGGAGCTGGTCAAGTTGGAGGGTAAGGGACAATTTGAGTTCACGATTCTGGAGGCAGCCGAGAGCGCAATTCGTGAGACTGCAGTCGCTCAGGCCCGCGAGATTGTTCTACGACGCATTGACTCAATGGGGTTGCGCGAAGCTTCGGTTTCTACCCGCGACGAAGACATCATCATTGAGGTGCCCGGTGAGAACGAGGAGAGCTTTGACGAGATCCGCGACATCATCAGTCAGACAGCCCGCTTGGAATTCAAGTTACTCGACGACGAGTCGCCTTTCTTCTCCCAGTTGAGCGAATCAACGGATCCAGAGTCTCTACCCGAAGGACTTTCTTTTGAGCAGGAGCGAGCTCCTTTGGGCTTGGACGCAAAAGAAGAGGAGATCTCGGGAGTCGTCGCTTACGCTCGTATGGGCAAAAAAGACAACGAGACGATTCAACAGACTTATGAGCGCTTGCGTGATTGGGCTGCAACCGTTGATGTACCTCAAGATCGTGAAATCGGATTTGAAGTAGAGCGCAATATTGTCGATGAAGCGACGATGGAGGAGGCCGAGACCGGTTACCGTACCCATCTGCTCAAGGCGCGTGCTGACATCACCGGCGACATGATTACCGACGCTGCCGCTGGGGCCAACAATGACCCCAATGGTTTTGGTGGCTGGTCAGTCAATCTGCGCTTTAGCGATAAGGGCGGCAATATTTTTGGTCGCATCACAGGCGAAAACATCAATCGTCGATTCGCAATTGTTCTCGACGGCAAGGTGGAATCAACTCCAAATATTCGCGGGGCAATTACGGGTGGAAGCTCGCAGATCACCATGGGGTCAAGCGACCCTCAGGTTCAATTGCGTGATGCAAAGAAATTGGAACTCGTTCTGAAATCCGGCGCATTGCCTGCTCCCATCTCTCCCTCAAACGAGCAGCGCATTGGAGCCTCTCTTGGCAAAGACTCGATTCGATTGGGAGTTGAAGGTGCTGCTGCTGGCGGCGTTCTCGTCCTGCTCTTTATGATTCTTTATTATCGACGAGGCGGCTTGATTGCTGACGTGTCGGTTCTCATGAACCTCTTCTTGCAGCTCGCTATTCTAGCAGGCTTTGGGGCCTCGATGACCCTACCTGGTATTGCAGGTTTGGCTCTAACTCTCGGTATGAGTGTAGATGCAAACGTGCTCATCAACGAGCGCATCCGTGAGGAGTTACGCGATGGTCGTAGCGCTCGCGCTGCCGTTGAACTTGGATATTCCAAAGCCTTGAGTGCTATTATCGATGGTCAGTTGACTACGCTGATCTCCGGTGTGGTGCTTTTTCAATACGGTACGGGACCCATCAAGGGTTTCGCCGTCACGCTGATTGTGGGCGTGTTGTGCAGCATCTTTTCTGGCGTTGTCGTCAGTCGAGTGCTCTTTGACCTCTGGGTGCGCGGCGCCGGAAAGAACGCGAAAATTTCGCTCGGGTGAATCATGCAACTCTTCCCTATTGGTAAAGTATACGACTTCATGGGTCAGCGCCGGCTATTCGTCGGTCTGAGTCTATTTCTTGTTCTCGCTTCTATCGTCTTGCTCTTTGTGCCCGGTCCCCGTTTGGGAACCGACTTCATTGGCGGAACCGAAGTGGAGCTAGCCTTTGAAAAACCCGTCACGGCGAATCAAATTCAGGAAGCAGTCCTCAAAGGCGACTTCTCTCGACCTGACGTAATTCGCGTCAAGGACGACACCAACGCCTTTCGATTCTTGGTGCGGGTGCAGGAGGTTTCTTCAATCCCCGAGGGGCAACAAGTGGAGATGCAAAAACGACTCTGCTTTGGCGACAAGTTGCCCGAAGGGTGCGAGCACCAAGCGAATGAGGTGAAATTTAGCCCCGGTGGCGAGAAGGTCACAATTCGTTTTGAGGACGCCCCTGACCTTGCTTGGGTAGCCTCTCAATTTGAGGGCCTCGAAGGCATTCGCTTGCGCAAGGGAGAAAATAATCCCAGCTTACAAAATATCCGCGACCACCGGGTTGAGGTCTATTTGATGAGTCGTGGCGATCAGTTGATGAACACCCTGCGGGAAGTTCTTCCTGAGGGAACCGTGCCGGACTCTGCATTACGTACCGAGTGGATTGGCCCCAAAGCCGGCGCTCAACTACGCAATGCTGCAACCAAAAGCATCCTCATCGCCCTGGTTTTTATCATGGCTTATGTAGCATTTCGTTTCGACCTGCGCTTTGCTCCAGGTGGCGTCATTGCCCTTGTCCACGACTCAGTGGTGACTGTGGGTATTCTCGTGCTTCTTGGTCGTGAACTGAATCTAACTACTGTGGCTGCCGTACTCACCATTATTGGTTACTCGGTGAACGATACGGTGGTTGTGTACGATCGCGTTCGTGAAAACTTAGGCAAGATGCGGGGGAGTAGTTTTTCCCGTCTCATCAACGTAAGTATCTCCGAGATGCTCAGTCGAACTGTTCTGACCAGTGGCACTACCATCATGGTTCTTATGTGCTTCTTCATCTGGGGAACAGGAACCTTGCGTGACTTTGCTTTGACCTTGATCATTGGCATGCTGCTTGGAACCTATTCTTCAATGTACATAGCCTTGCCTTTGACCGATTATATCGATCGAAAATTCTTTGCTAAAGTAAAGAAGGCTAGTGCAAAGGCTCAAGCTGCACGCGCTGCAGCTTGAGGGAATCGCCATAGAGTAAGTTATGAGAAAAGAGGTTTCTCTTTTCTCCTCAGTGAGAGTGGATGCCCAGTGAATAACGCCCGACGTACCCCCAAACGTCTGTTGACGAAAACTGTGGCATCCTACGTTGCCGAACGAGGAATTGAGGAAGGGCCTTCTTTAGAGGACTTTCTTGACCCTCGTTTGAACGCTCTTACGTCTCCAGAGAAGATGAATGACCGTCTGACGATTGCTCGGCGCTTAGCCCAGGCGATTCGCGAGAAGACAAAGATTGTAGTTTTTGGAGACTATGATTGCGATGGAATGACGGCGACGGCGATTTTATGCGACGCGATTGAGGCTTTGGGGGGCACTGCCCATGCAATTCTCGCCAGTCGATTTGATGGCGGCTACGGCGTATCGAAACGTGCGCTCACCAAGATTCAAGCGGCAGAGCCTGGTTTGGTTGTGACATGCGATTGTGGTTCCTCCGATCACGCTACTTTGGGGGTTCTCACTGAGCAAGGTATCGACGTTATCGTAATCGATCACCACTTGGTTCCCGACACCCCTCTTCCCGTCTTCGCATTTTTGAATCCACATCGACCCGAGTGTGCATTTCCCTACAAAGGAATGGCATCATGCGGTCTGGTTTTCTCGGTTGTGGCGGCGTTACGCAAAGAGCTAGGAGTATCTCTTGATCTTCGTCAGTGGCTCGACTTGGTGGCGATTGGTACCGTCGCCGATGTGGCCCCCCTCACCCAAGACAATCGGGCTCTAGTACGCGCCGGTTTGCAGACTTTGCGAAATTCTGAGCGAGCTGGAATTCGAGCTCTTGTAAATATAGTTGGCCTGGACAGAGACTATCCTTTTGTTGCGAGCGATATCGGCTTTCGAATAGCCCCTCGGCTCAATGCGCCAGGGCGCATGCAAGACCCCGACTTGGCCTTTCAGCTTTTACGCGAGAGAGACCCAAGTCGTGCCGAAGCGTTGGCCGAAGAAGTGGAGCAATTGTGCAAGACTCGCCGCGTCATTCAGGCAAAAATCGAAGAAGAAGCCGAGACAGAGATCCGCGAACTCAACTTAGCCGAGGCCCCAGCTCTTGTGATTGGCCGCGAAGGTTGGAACCACGGTATTGTGGGCATCGTAGCTGGGCGCCTTGCTGAAAAATACAAGCGACCGGCCCTTGTCGTAGGCTTTGAAAATGGTGTGGGCCGAGGATCAGTGCGTGGCCCCGCTGGCTTTCCTCTTTACGATGCTCTGTGCGCATGCGAGGGGCATTTGGAGCGCTTTGGCGGGCATCAGGCGGCCGCTGGCATGGAAATCAAAGCGGAGAATTTGGCCGCTTTTCGAGCCGCCTATGAACTCGCCTGTGATGAACGCAAGAACTTTGAGCCGCCTCTTGTTTTACCCCCTTTAGATTTGCAACCCGAAGACGATTTGTCTGACGTATTGGCAGATCTCTACTTATTAGAGCCTTGTGGGGAGCAAAATCCCGCACCAAGCCTTGCCATCAATTGTCGAGTACGTGGCAGTCGCGAGGTGAGAGGGGGGCATCTTAAATTGGACCTAGAGTTGGCCAACGGTCGCCGCGTAGGAGGTTTTGGACCCAATCTGGGCGGAAAGGCAAAAGAACTCGCGGGCGAAGCACGCGTAGTGGGACAATTGCGCCCCGATAGATACCGAGGCGGAGACGCTGTTGAACTCTTAGTGACGCAAGTTGATTGCCATTAGTATTACTTCGCGCTTTGCTCTTGTGCGCGAGTGCCGTCCAATTAAAGAATTTTTCCCGATGGTGATGCAGTGAACGATGACTTGATTCAGTTTTCCGGCGTAAAAAAGCGCTTTGGATCAAAGATAATTTATCGTGGGCTCGATTTATCGATTCGTCGTGGGGAGGTCTTCACCATTTTGGGTGGTTCGGGGGTCGGAAAGAGCGTGCTTCTTAAAATGCTCATTGGGCTGTTGAGCGCTGACGCTGGCTCGATTATTTTCGACGGTGACGATGTGACCAAGATGAGTGGAAAGCGCCTGGAGAGAGTGCGCCAACGCATCTGTATGCTTTTTCAAAGTGGCGCTCTTTTCGATTCGTTCAGCGTGGGAGAGAATGTGCGCTACGGACTTGATGAACACTTTTATGCGACGATGACGCTGGCCGAAAAAAACGACCGGGTCGCCTGGGCCCTCGGTCTCGTTGGCTTGCCTGGTATTGAAGATATGTGGCCGGCAGATCTTTCCGGGGGAATGCGCAAACGCGTCGGTCTGGCCCGGGCTATTGCGGTGCAACCCGAGGTGGTGCTTTACGACGAGCCGACCACAGGGCTCGACCCTATCAACACCGCGCGAGTGAATCATATGATCATGGGGCTCCAAGAGCGACTCAACTTTACGAGCATTGTTGTGACTCACGACATGAAAAGTGCGTTCACTATTAGCGATCGTTTGGCGATGGTGCAGGGGGGGCGCATTATCCATTCAGGGACGGTCGATGATTTTCAGCATGCGTCTGATTCACGGGTTTCCGACTTTATCGAGGGGCGGGCCCCAGTAGAAGAGGACGTCGAGACTTTGTTGAACGCCTAAGTTCGGCCACTCCTCCCCCCGAAAAGAAAGTGATTTGAGGCGTACTCAGCACCTCCCTTGCACCCGGCTTGACGGAATCAGGGTGAAGGTCTCTGCTTCCCAACAATCACTCTCTTTTGCGAGAGTTTGCTTTTATTTTTCTTATTGAATTGGGTAGAGCTGGATGGCGCCGCGGGATGTAAAAGTTGGCCTCTTTGTACTGGCATCACTGATTGTGCTGGGGGTGGTTGTGATGATGATTGGCGACGAGCGTCAACTCTTTGCGCGTCACACTGAATTTCGCGCGGCGTTCAAGGATGTAAATGGTCTGATGAAAGGCTCTCCTATTCGCATGGGAGGGGTGGATATCGGCACTGTGGAGAAACTTGGCTATGGAGGAAACGCTGACGACGACACAATTTTTGTGAAATTGAGCATTGTCGAAAGTGAGTCGCGACGTATCCGTGTTGACTCAATTGCCGAAGTGAAAGGCAAAGGCTTTCTTGGTGACAAGATGATCGTGATCACAGTGGGAGACGAGAGCCTACCCCGTCTCAAAGCGGGTGAATTGGTGAAAACGAAAGAGACTCATGATCTCGATCAGATCATTGGAGATCTCAAAAACGTTTCCGCTGGCGCGGAGCGAGTGATGGAACACCTAGAGACTGTGACCGAGTCTCTTGCCCAAGAAGAATTTCAATCGGATCTCAAAAAGACCGTTACGCAGCTCAGCTTGATGACGGAGTCTATCAATAGCGGCGAGGGCTACATCGGGCGTCTACTGAATGATGGTGCCGAGGCCAATCGCATAGAAGGAACGATTGAGCAATTTCACGCATCTGCCGCAGAGTTAGAAAAACTACTCTATAGTGCTCGGCAAGTCATGGACAGGGTACGCACTGGACCTGGTCTGGTTCACGAAGTGCTCTATGACCAAGGAGGCTCTCACGCTTTGGCTCAGGTCGGTGACGCCGCTGAGGAGGTGGGCCTGACTCTCAAGGGGATCCGTGAAAAAAAGAGTCTCGTCAACAATATTCTTTATGGCGAAGAGAGTGGGGATATCATGAAAAACCTCACGACGGCGAGCTCGGACTTACAGGCGATTGTGCACGATGTGCGCGCTGGCAAGGGTACTCTCGGCGCGTTTCTCTCCGACCCTTCTGTTTACGAAGATATTAAAGTCTTGCTTGGAAATGTGGGGCGCAATCGCTCTCTGCGGGCCCTCGTGCGCTATTCTATCAAACAAGACGAGGCCAGTGGAAGGGTGCTTGAACCCAAGGCCGAGACCCAGGCGAGTTCTTCCGCTCTTTCTGAGCCTTAATTCAGTAGGATTCGGGGCTCACCCTCGACGAGCAGAGCCTGCTCTCTATACTGGGGCCATGGCTCTTATCTCACGCGTCGGGCGAACTTTTATTCTCCTGACGGTCTTTGGCCTCGCTTCACATTTTGCCCTCGAATACGGAACAGGGGGATTGTGGAAGGGGCTTCGTTCTGCTCATGCCGTGGTCGGTGGTGAGGCGGAGGTTAAGTATGATCTCACACAGCTGCGCGCCGTGAACGCAACTTTAGATCATATTCGCAAAAAGTATGTGGAGCCCGAACGAGTCGACCCTCGGCAGATGTTTTTGGGGGCCCTCGACATGATTCAAAAGAGCGTCGCCCAGGTGATAGTCTCTCACGAGAAAAATGCCGCGACGGTCACCGTGCGGGTAGAAGACGAAGAAAAGAAATTTCGCGTCGCCAACGTGCAGGGCCATTGGGACGTGGCTGCCAGACTACGCGAGGTGTTTTCATTCTTGCAAAAGAACTTGCGTGGCAAGGACGTCAAGCTTCCTGACATCGAATATGCCGCCGCCAATGGTATGTTGCGCACCTTGGACCCTCATAGTGCGTTTCTATCACCTGAAGCGTTTAAGGAGATGAATGTTTCAACCTCGGGACATTTTGGCGGACTAGGCATTGTAATCAGCATCCGTGATCAAATGTTGACCGTGATGCGACCGATGCCCGGTACACCTGCAGGGCGTGCTGGCTTGGTTCGATTGGATAGAATCACCAAGATCAACAACGAGTCCAGTTTGAACATGCCTCTTTCGGACGCTGTCAATCGTCTAAGAGGAGAGCCCGGTTCAAAGGTCACCATTTGGATCCATCGCGACGGAAAAAACGGTTGGAATGGTTCTCGACCTTTTGAACTTGTGCGCGAAATCATTCGCGTAAGTTCCGTCGACCATCAAAAACTGGACGATGGCATTGGCTACGTTCGCATCAAGCAGTTTCAGCAGACAACGACCCGTGAACTGCACGAAGCCTTACGCGACTTGGGAAATTCCAAGTCGTTGCGTGGCTTAGTTCTTGATCTCAGAGAAGATCCGGGCGGGTTACTCGATCAAGCGGGCAAGGTTGTCGACACCTTTTTGGATGAAGGGGTTATTTTTGCGACAGTTGGCGCCAGTGAGGGGCGTCACGAACAACGGGCCACCAAGGCCGGAACCCAACCCAACTATCCGATTGTTGTTTTGGTGAACGAGGGCAGTGCAAGTGCAAGCGAAATTGTTACCGGCGCCCTAAAAAATCAAAATCGAGCGGTTGTGCTCGGGCGCACTACTTTTGGAAAGGGCTCAGTTCAGCTGATATTTCCTGAGGTAACACCAGAAAATGCCGCTCTTAAACTTACCATCGCTCAATATCTAACTCCTGGAGACATCTCCATTCAAGGAACAGGCGTCACTCCGGACATTGAACTCGATCCGATGACTGTCGATGTGCAGGAGATGGATATGTTTGTGAACGAAGGAAATATTCGCGAACGCGATCTGCAAAAGACCTTGGTGGCAGGTGGTCGCCGGGTTCAAGACAGGCCGACCTATCAACTGCGCTACAATTTGGGCGAAGCCACACGCGCGGAGATCCGGGAGCGCGGCTCTACCTTGGACGACGTATTTTCCGTAGATGCTCAAATTCGTATAGCCCAGACTCTTGTTTCAAAAATGACCTCTGGAACGCGCAAACAGCAGCTCGATCAGGTGGCGGATCTTGTAAACGAGCTACAAGAAAAAGAGCTAATTGAAGTAGCTAAGGATCTAAAAGAGCTCGAGATCGACTGGTCAGCGCCTCCCGAAGACTACCAAGGAGGACCTCCTTCGAAGAAGTTAGCTATTCGCCTCAGCACAGATCGCAAGAAGGACACGGCATTGGCGGGCGAGGCGATGAAACTCACCGTCGAAGTGACCAATCACGGTGCGCGGGCGCTGTATCGCCTCAGAGCCATCACCAAGAGCGATTCAGGCTACTACGATCAAAAGGAACTTGTTTTTGGTAAGCTACTTCCTGGCGAAACTAGAAAGGCTGAAGTGCCTCTTGGCTGGTGCGAAACCGAAGGGCGCAAACCTGGGTCGACAAAGCCACTTCCCTTGGACGCTAAACGAGTCTGTCGCTTGCCCCGCGATGCCTTGGCCCGTCAGGACGCTGTGCAGGTGCGCTTCTTCACAGATGGTTCAGACGCGCCGGATACAATCGCATTTCACCCAACCATCAAAAGTCTACCTCGGCCGGTTTTTGCCTATAGCTATCAGGTGGTCGACAATCGAGGCGCCGCCAATAGAAATGGTCAACTAGAGAAGGGCGAGGGCGCTACTATTTACCTCCACGTCAAGAATGTAGGTGCAGGACCCGCTTTTGAAACTCAGACGAATATTCGCAATCTGACTGGTGATGGTGTTTTGCTCAAGGCTGGCCGTTTTGACGTATCAGGCATGAAACCCGGGGAGTCGCGAGACGTAGCGTTCACATTGGATTTGCTCAAAAAAGCGACCCTTGATGAATTGAAACTAGAGGTGAGTGTTGCCGATCGTGACTTGGGGGCCTTTTCTTCCGAGAAGATAACCATCCCGATCTTTGGCGCAAATACGGCTCGAAAACTGAAGCCAGCCTCGGGAGTTCGCAAAGCTATCTCCGACGTATCTCTCCTTGCCCAACCTCATGCCAATGCAGACAAGGTAGGTTCTCTCAAAAAGGGAGAAAAGGTGCATCTTTTGGCGAGCTTTGGCGAGTTTGTACAAGTCCGCCTCAACAAAGAGCGCTTTGCTTTTGTTAAAACGACGGACCTTGACGAAGCCTCCGGAAAGGCTGCGACAAGCCTGGCATTTAGCCCTGAACTATCTCGGGCGGCACCTCGCTTGCAGGTAAAGGTGCAAGCGTTGGCCACACGCGGCGACTCGATTCATCTCGAAGTCTTCGCCTCCGATGAGAGTGGCGGTGTACAAGATGCTTTCATCTTTGTAGGTAATCGCAAAGTTTTTTATAAGCCAAATCCTCAAAAGTCCGGCAAAGAGATGAAGTTTACCCTTGAGGTACCCCTCAAACCAGGTGTGAATGTCATCACAGTTGTCGCGCGAGAGAACAAGGACGTATCAACTCGTCATCGAGTTGTTGTGAGAAAGGACGGACCTCAGGGTGAAATATTAGCTACGCCTCGCAACAGCATTTTTGGTGAAGACTGGGATTTTGGCGCTCCTTAAGGGGCCCCTAACAACCCTCGACGTTCGTCACCTTTATCTAAGTATTTGAAGCAATTCGCGATCTATTATGCGCCTTCATATTAACATCGACCACGTAGCCACCCTTAGAAATCAACGAGACGTTGATTACCCAGACCCTCTTGAAGCTGCACGTATTTGCATGAATGCCGGCGCCGACGGCATCACAGTTCACCTGCGCGAGGACCGTCGACATATTCGCGACGCCGATGTGGATGCTCTCCGCGAGGCACGACTGGGACTATTCAACTTGGAAATGGCCGCCACTTCGGAAATGGCTCAAATTGCCTCGCGAGTGGTGCCGGACGTCGTGACTCTTGTGCCAGAAAAGCGCGAAGAGCGTACGACCGAAGGTGGGCTCGACGTGTTGGGCGCTGAGGACTCAATTCGTGAAGTTGCTCAGGTTTGTCGCGCCAAGGGCATCAAGTTGAGCCTTTTCATTGAGGCGAGTCCCGAGCAGGTACGTGCCAGTGCAAGAATAGGAGCCGCGCAGGTTGAATTTCATACCGGGCATTATTGCGATGCTCCGGTTGAGGAGCGGGCAGCCCTCTTGGAGCAGCTGAAACAAAGCGCAATCATCGCTCACGACCAGGGGCTAGAGGTTGCAGCCGGTCATGGCCTCACTCGAAAAAATGTAGGGGAGATCTTGTCTATTCCCCACCTGAAGGAACTCAATATTGGCCATTCGGTAGTAGCTGACGCTGTATTGATTGGAATGGAGCAGGCTGTAAGACAATTGCGTTTAGCTCTCACCAATCAACGAGGTGTAGGTGCAACGTCTCAGCCTCGGTCTTCGGAAAATGCGGCGTTGCGCGCAAAAGTGAGCTGAAAGATGCGTCCGGTCGTCGGCACAAATTTGATGGGTGCCTTTGACAAGGCGTGGAGCGAGGCAGGGGTGCCTGGGCTTATTTTGATGGAGAACGCCGGGCGGGGGGCCGCTCATCTGATTGGTTTAAAGGCGCGCCCACGTCCACCGGGGCAATCGCCTCGTCCGGGTTCGGAACTCGCCGGAAGTTGTATTCGCTGCGCCGACGAACGGGCTCTATCGGGGCTCAAGGTTCTCGTTTTTTGTGGCTATGGCAACAACGGTGGTGATGGCTTTGTTGTAGCACGTCATTTGGCCATGCGAGGCGCCCACGTGAAGGTTTACGGTCTATGCTCTTTCGAGAAACTCAAGGGTGATGCCGCGACGATGGCTCAGGCCTACCTTGCCTTAGGGAGCGAAATATTAGAGGTGCCTCCTGCAGGGGAGCTTGATGACCTGGTACAAGGTGCTGACCTGCTGGTGGACGCGTTGCTCGGCACTGGGCTGAGCCGCGAGCCCAAGGGCTCCCTCAACTCTTTGATTGAAGCTATCAACTTAGGGGAGACTCAAGTGATCTCTTTGGACGTTCCAAGCGGGCTTTGTGCTCAGACAGGTGCGACGCCTGGGGCCGTGATACAAGCCGCCCACACGGTGGTTTTTGGGCATCTTAAGAAAGGCCTTCTTACACCTCGGGGTCACGAGGTTGCCGGTTCGATGACTCTATCGTCTTTGGGGGTGCCTCCCTCTTTTCCTCATGGCCGCAATTGCGACGGTTACTTACTAGAAAAGAGCGATCTAGCCCGTCTGTTCAAACCAAGAAGCCCGCGAACTCATAAGGGGGAGGCCGGCCGCGTGGTGATTACGGCTGGCAGCGAAGGAACTCTTGGGGCGGCGCGTCTTGCGGCGCGGGGCTCGTTGCGTGCCGGGGCGGGTTTGGTGACGATTAGTTCTTCGACAGAAGTCGTCGAAAAACTAGACCTACTCTTGGTGGAACCCATGACTTCAAGGTGGGGGCCTCATACCGCAGCTCTTTTAGAACAGGC
>Ga0256845_1001801_pt1 | contig 16630 bp, 14 predicted proteins | sample RiftiametaG_FD_189101 | JGI IMG/M metagenome (GOLD analysis project Ga0256845, IMG submission 189101) | Tube worm associated microbial communities from hydrothermal vent at the East Pacific Rise, Pacific Ocean - Riftia | ecosystem: Host-associated > Annelida > Integument > Unclassified ...
TCATGTGCAAGCCTTTTGGGTTGTTTCTTAATGAAAACCTTGCATTATTATACCACATGTATCAATTATATTGTTATATATCAATGTGTTATGTTTTTTGAGGAGACTCTACTTATTCTTTTCAAATCCATTTGCTAAAAAAGCTGTTCGTATATTTGTGTATTTTGCTTTATTATCCTGCATTCTGTGTCCGTCCTTAAAAAACAAGAGTTTAGCATTGGGATATGATTTTTGAATTTCTTTACTAACAATATCTCCAAAAACAACATCTTCTGTCCCTTTTAATATCAAAACTTCTCCTGAAAAATCCCTATTAATGACAAATTTTTTGGGTGAAATATTTTTTGCTTTGTGATAATCCAAAATACCCGAAATAGCTTTTACGGAAAACTCATACAATAAATTCGTTTCTTTTTTGCTATTGTATTTCATCAAATCATTGCCCACTAATTCAAACCAGCGTACTCTTGCGGCAAGAGATTGAGGTGATTTTATCATATAGTTCAACACAGCAAGATTGTTTATAGGTTTAAATTTATATTTGAGTATCCAACTTCCATTTTGTAATTCTTTGACTGTTTTTAGTTGTGCTTCTTTAGGTGATTTTTCTGTTCTTCCTTGTTGATATAAAATATTACAAATAGATGGTTTATCAGAAGGGTTTTCGTTCAGGAAACTTGATAAAATACTGTTTGCTTTTGGATTAAAATCTTTAAAATCAGGCGAGTATTTTACGCCTAATTTATTAGACAAATCTGGTGCTCCTGTAGATTCTAAAATAACCCTGTTTACGTTTTCACCATATTTTGAAATATATTGCTGTGCCAAAACTCCCGCTCCAGAAGCTCCAAAAATATTGATTTTGCTATTTTTTGTTAGGGTTCCTTTTTTAATTAAATCTAATCGAACCTGTTCAATGTCTTCTACTTGTTGGTCTGAATTATAAAGATTGATAGCTGCCTTGTAATTCACTTCTCCATTAGTATAGACTTCTGGCAAAAGCGTTGGTGAATGCCCACGAACACCAATCAATACATACGAACTTTGCCCTAGGACTTCCTCAAAAAAACTAAAATCTGTTCTTGTGCTGACAAGTTCCATTTGTCCATCTGTCAATAAAAAGGTAATGTTTTTGCTTTCATAAAAATAAGGGCTAAACAAATAAAACCCTCTGAATTGCCCTTGTGAAGCATCTTTATAGTCTACTTGAAAATTAATGTAATGATGAAAACTACCCTCTTGCATTTCTGAATAAGTAGCATTTAATGCTAAACGTATTTTTGGAATTTTATAGAAATCAAAATGAGCATATGCCACAATTCCAGCTATTACCGCAAACACAATAACTGTAATTATAATTGGTTTTTTCTTTTTGGGTAGCTTGCTCACTTTTTGCCAGTATCTCTTTTAGTTAAAGCTTCAAATAATAACAGTTATTTTGTATAAAGAAAAGAGTTAATACCACAGGATCACCGTGAGCTTATTAAATAAATTAAAATGTAATTTAACCACACCTCCACAGAAAAACTACGCTTCAATATCCAAATGGAAGAAGTCTTTCTCGTACGACTTATTAAATTTAATGTCATGTAAGTACCGATCAGCCCCATCGTTTGATTCTCCTGTTGCTTTAAAATTTAATTTTTTGACCAGTTTGATTGATGATATGTTTTCAAAATCTATGAAAGCTTCGATTGAAGTTGAACCAAAAGAGGCGTTTACCCAATGTATGGCTTCTTTACATGCTTCGGCCATAAATCCTTGTCCGCAAAAACGAGGTATTAAATGATAGGCAATTTCGGAGCAAGCGCCTAGAGAGTTGAAGCCAATTGCTCCTAAAAACTCATTATTACTTTTAGATAAGATTGCCCATCTAAACCTGACGGAGCGACTTTGATGTTGAATAAAGAAATCTAATACCTTGTCGCTATCTGATGTTGTTTGTGCTGGTAATTGTATTGGCTTCCCAACAAGGTCATAGGCTGAACCAGAGTATTTGCAGACCTCTGCTGATGACAACAATTCGAACAAACCTAATGAATGTTCTGATTTGAAAGGTTTCATCACTAGTCTTTTAGTAATTAAAATAGGGATTTTCAATTGATATTGCTTCAGAAAAACTTTAATCATAGCAAATAATTTGAATAACAAAGAAGAGTGAATATAATATGGTCTTTGAGAGCTTATTAAATTTTTCATGGAATATTTAAAGATAAAGCACAATATGCTTATAATGGCTCTAAATATTTAAACACGCTAGACTCTAATCTGATATGAAAACATTATTAATCGCGTTGCTTTTTTTCTCCTTTTCTGGTTTAACAGAGGGTTACTTCCTAAACCTTAAGGGCAAGCCAACTCAAGGAGGGCTTATTATTGCGCAAACCAATCCATCCGCCACAGTAAAAGTCAATGGTATGTTAACAGAGACAACAGGTGAAGGATATTTTATGTTTGGTTTTGGTCGTTTCGAGGAAAAGCCTGTCAAGCTGAGTATAACTTTTGAAAATAAATCCTATCATGCTTCAATTCCCGTAACCCAACGTGATTTTCCTACAGAGGTTATTGATGGCTTGCCACCAAGTAAGGTCAATCCACAGCCTGAGGTTTATGCACAAATAAAAAGTGACAATATTAAAGTTGCCAAAGCCCGTTCATTTTATGATAAACGAGAAGATTTTTTAGAAAAGTTTATTTGGCCAAGTGATGGCAGAATCAGTGGAGTTTATGGCTCCAGAAGAATACTCAATGGTGAACCAAAACGACCACATTATGGCATGGACATCGCCAATAAAACGGGCACTAAAGTCATATCACCTGCCAGTGGTATCGTCAGAATGGCCGAAACTGGCATGTATTATACTGGTGGGACGATTATTATCGATCACGGTTATGGTTTAACCACTACTTTTATGCACTTGTCTCAAGTGGATGTTGAGGCTGGTGCACGCATTGAGCAAGGTGAAAAAATTGGCGAAATTGGCATGACTGGTCGTGCCACGGGACCACACTTGGACTGGCGCTTAAATCTGGGTAAGACCCGATTGGATCCGCAGCTTATTATTTCAGAGAAAAATTAACCTTATTATTACTTTCAGAGTTTCCTTATACTGTTATACTATCGTTTTAATCACAGAGCCTACAAATGTCAGTATATATTTCTGAAAATTCTTCTGAAAATTCAATAGCCATAATCCCTGTCACCAAAGACAACTATAAATTATGGCTAGAAAATCAAGATGCCATTACTCAAAATACAGCGACTTTATATGGTTTTGGAAATAAAGTTGGAGCTAGCTTGTGTGTTTTGAATAGTTCAGGAGAGCTTAATACGGTCATCTGCATTACATCTGGTAGCTATGACTTGCATGATTTTGCAAGCTTACCCAATGATTTACCTATTGGAAAGTACCATTTAGAATCGGATGATGAGACATTGATTGCTGCTTGTATTGCTGGTTGGGGCATGGGTGCTTATACTTTTGATAGGTATAAAAAAGCCAGCAAAAGCAAGGCCACTCTCACAGTAGAAAACCTTGATACACAATATTCTAGAGCTATTGAAACGGTAAAAGCCACTGAATTGGTTAGAGATTTAATCAACACACCAGCTGATGACATGGGCCCAACTGAACTAGCCATTGCTACAGCCAGTATTGCCGAAAGACACGATGCTCAATACCACGAAATTGTTGGTGAAGACTTACTGAAACAAAACTTCCCTGCGGTTCACCTGGTTGGCAGAGCTTCTTTTAAGGAACCCAGAGTTATCACCATGGACTGGGGAAATGAAAATGACCCTCTTGTTTGTTTGGTAGGTAAAGGTGTTTGTTTTGATACCGGCGGCAACAATGTTAAACCAGCATCTGGCATGCGCAATATGAAAAAAGACATGGGTGGTGCGGCCCATGTATTGGGCTTGGCACAAATGATCATGCGTTTAAAATTGCCTGTGCGTTTAAAGGTGATTATTTCCGCTGTTGAAAACGCCATCTCTGGTAATGCCCACAGACAAGGTGACATCGTCACAACCCGCAAAGGCTTAACTGTCGAAATAGGTCACACCGATGCCGAAGGGCGCATGGTTTTATCTGATGCTTTGACTTATGCCAGTGAATTTAATCCTGAGTTAATCATAGATTTTGCAACTTTAACAGGCGCTGCACGAGTTGCTTTGGGAGGAGATTTGCCACCAGTATTTAGTAACGAAGAACAATTTAATACTGAAATAATGGATTGTTCAAATGAAGTTTTTGATCCTTTATGGCCGATGCCTCTTTATGCGCCGTACAAAAAACAAATTGTCCCAGAAATTGCAGATTTGAGGAACACTGGCTCGGTACCAATGGGTGGTTGCATAACGGCTGCTTTGTTTTTGCAAGAGTTTGTAAGTGCAGATATTCCGTGGGTTCATATCGATACTTTTGGTTGGTCAAATGGTCGTACAGGACACGGCAAAGGAGGCGATGCTTTGGGTATGAGTGCCATGTTTAACTTTATTAACAAGCGTTTTGGGGCATAAGTGTGAGCGAAGATTTTGAAGTAATCAAACTCCATTTTGGCAAGGGTGAAAGACCCGCTCAAATCTTGGGACATTATGCTAACCGCCATGGACTAATTACGGGTGCAACAGGAACAGGCAAAACCGTCACCGTACAAGTGTTGGCAGAAAACTTTTCACGCTTGGGTGTGCCTGTATTTGTCACCGATGTCAAAGGCGATGTTTCGGGTTTATCTCAAGCTGGTAAGGCCAAGGATAAATTAATCAAAAGAGCCGAAAAACTCGATGTAAAAGACTATAAGTTTGAAGGGTCTCCTGTGGTTTTTTGGGACATTTACCGCAAATATGGTCACCCTGTTAGGACCACATTAATTGAATTAGGGCCCATGTTGCTTGGACGTTTTTTAGAACTATCTGACGTACAGGAAGGTGTACTCAATGTTGGTTTTAAAATGGCTCAAGTTGAAAACTTAGCCTTGCTAGACTTAAAAGATCTACAACAATTGCTCACCTATATGGGTGAAAACCATAAACAAGTCTCCAACAAATATGGAAGAGTAACCAGTGCATCAGTTGGTGCTATTCAAAGACGGTTGTTAAAACTAGAACAACAAGGTGCCGAAATGCTGTTGGGAGAGCCTGCCATTGAATTGGCAGATTTTATGAAGCAGAACATGTCTGGTCAAGGCATCATTAATATTATGGACTCTAGAGATTTGATTCAAAACCCTCAAATGTATGCCACATTTATGTTGTGGATGATGACGGAACTGTTTGAATCTTTGCCTGAAGTGGGCGACCAACAGTTGCCAAAACTCATACTTTTCTTCGATGAGGCTCATTTGATATTTGATGAAGCACCCAAAGCTCTGTTACGAAAAATTGAGCAAGTGGCACGATTGGTGCGTTCTAAAGGTGTGGGCATCTATTTTTGTACTCAATCTCCAGGTGATATCCCCGAATCAATTTTAGGACAATTAGCCAATAAAATACAACATGCGTTGCGTTCCTATACACCCAAAGATAAAAAAGTCGTTAAAGCCGCCGCCGATAGCTTTAGACCAAACCCTGCATTTGATACAGCCGAGGTTATTACCTCACTTGGGATTGGTGAAGCCTTAGTATCAACCTTAGAAGAAGGAGGCGCTCCATCGATTGTGGATCGAGTTAAAATCGCACCACCCAGATGCCGCATGGGTGCTGCTACTGACGACGAAAGAAAACAAGTGATGTCACGTTCGCCTGTTGGTAGTAAATATGACAATGACCTAGACAAAGAATCAGCCTTTGAAAAATTACAAAAACGCCAGCAACAAATTACCAAGCAAAAGCTTGAAGCTGAAAAAAAATTAGAACGAGAAAAACAAAAACAAAAATCATACAGAAGATCCTCCAACCGAAAAAAAGATACTGTCTGGGAAGCTGCAGGAAAAACGGCAGCCAGGCGTTTTGGAACAAAATTTGTTAATGCCGTGTGGAAAAGTTTATTTGGCAGAAGATAACAATTAATTGAACCGTAAAGAAATGTTACATGTCGAGTATTTCACAAAAATTTAATTTAAACTGTGTTATCATCAGCCCATAATAATAATTATGTGGAGAACACATCATGGCAAAAGGAACATCTCTTCAAGACCCTTTCTTAAACACCTTAAGAAAAGACAGAATTCCAGTTTCAATTTTTCTAATTAACGGCATTAAGTTGCAAGGTATGATTGAGTCTTTCGACCAATTTGTGATTGTTTTAAACAACAATACAAATCAAATGGTCTATAAGCACGCTATATCAACCATTGTGCCTTCAAAGAGTGTTAACACTCAAAATTTTGAAAATCCAGACTGAGATTAAACGCAGCTTAAACAATTAAAAATAGCAGAATATTAATAATGTTCTGCTATATATCGACTATAATACAGCTTTAAATAACCAAAAACCCTATTGTTAGATCAAGAACGCAGTAAAAAAGGCAGCCGAGCCATCCTTGTCTGCCCTGTTACAGGATTGGGACACAAAGAAAAAGTGACTGAGTTCACTGAATTGGCATTATCTGCTGGTGCGCAAATACTCGATATCTTTAGCCCTTCTCGGAAAACCCCAGAAGCAAAATTTTATATTGGCTCTGGCAATGCCGATTCTGTGGCTGAATTGGTTGAACGCCATCAAGCCGATTTAGTTTTAGTTGATATTGCCCTTTCTCCAGCCCAACAAAGAAACCTCGAACAAATTTGCCAATGTTTGGTGTTTGATAGAACTTCATTAATTTTAGATATCTTTTCACAACGTGCTCGCTCTTATGAGGGTATGTTACAGGTTGAACTGGCTCAACTTAAATATTTAGCCACTAGATTGGTTCGTGGTTGGTCACATTTGGAACGCCAAAAAGGCGGTATTGGTATGCGTGGACCAGGTGAAACACAATTAGAAACCGATAGAAGATTACTGGCAATTAGAGTTAAAAAACTCAGGGCTAAACTTGACAAGGTAGTCGCTCAACGAGAACAGGGAAGAAATAGCCGCAAACAAAGTGGCACCAAGATGATTGCTTTTGTGGGTTATACCAACGCAGGGAAATCGACCTTATTCAATAGGTTAACAGAATCAGAAGTATATGTTGCCGATAAATTGTTCGCAACATTGGATCCAACGGTGAGAAAATTCCCCAATATTCAGGGCAATGAAGTTGTCGCCAGTGATACAGTAGGGTTTGTTCGAGATTTACCACATGATTTGGTCGCCGCTTTTCAGGCAACGTTGCAAGAGGCAATCGAAGCCGATTTGTTAATTCATGTGATTGATTCAAACAACCCAGAAAAAGACGAACACATTAATGAGGTCAAGTCCGTATTAAAACAGATTGAGGCTGATAAAATACCTGTAATCGAAGTGTATAATAAAATTGATCTTTCAATGGTTGCTGCAAAAGTTCATACAAGCGTTCAAAAAAGAGATAAAGGATTCGTCACTCAATGTTGGTTGTCAGCCCATACAGGCGATGGTGTAGAAAATTTATTAAAAGCCATTGAAGAACGCTTCAATCGTACCCATGTACTAAAAGATATTATGCTTCCTGCACATCTGGGCAAACTAAGGGCAATTTTTTATCAGTGGGGGGCAATCCGTTCTGATAACTTTAATGATGACAACAGTTGGACATTAAAAGTTGAATTACCACCAGAAAAGTGGAAAATGTTAGCAGCAAGAAATGACGAATGTGGCGAATTTGTCCACGCAATACTATAGAGAAATAAATTTTTGGAGTAAATTATGGCCTGGAACGAACCTGGCGGAAATAACAATAACGATGACAACAAAGACAATGGTGGTAAAAAGCCAAACAATCCTTGGGGATCTGGTGGCAATCAACCACCTGATTTAGAAAAAGCCATTGGAGATTTTTTCAATAAAATCAAAAGTGCCTTTGGCATGAATAACAACCAAGGAGGTTCTGTTTTACCTATTGTGTTGGTTCTTATGGCAATCGCAGCCTTTGGCTTGTGGTCATCCGCCCATAAAATTGGCCCATCTGAACGTGGTGTTGTGCTCACCTTTGGTAAAAATTACGATGTCGTCATGAATCCTGGCTTAAATTTTACCTGGCCAAGCCCTATATCAAAAGTCTATAAAGTAGATGTTAGCAAACTGTATTCGGTTGGCGAAAGTGGCGAAATGTTAACAGAAGATAAAAACTTGGTCTTTTTAGAATTTGATATTCAATACAGAATCAGAGAAAGTGGAATTAGTGACTATTTATTTGAACTTGAAAACCCAGCAGGCACGGTAAAGCATGCTGCAGAAAGCGCTGTTAGACAAATAGTTGGTACCAACACCATGAGCCATTTGCTAAATGAAAATAGGCAAAGTGTGATTAATAATATTGTTGATGTACTACAAGACATGCTTGATCAATACCATTCAGGAATACAAGTTACACAATTTAACTTTAAGGAGGTTCATCCTCCTGCGCAAGTTAAAAATGCTTTTAATGACGTGGTTAAAGCCCGCGAAGACGCCAAAACTTTTATTAATGAGGCTACTGAATATGCGAGACAAGAAGTACCATTAGCCGAAGGTGATGCGCTAAAAATCATCCAAGAAGCTGAGGCCTATAAACAAGCCATTATTGCAAAATCCGAAGGTGAATCACAACAATTCAACCTAGTCAGAGAACAATATGAACTGGCCCCAGAGGTGACTAAAGAACGCTTGTATTTAGAAACCATGGAACAAGTATTCGGCAACACATCCAAGGTTATCATTGATTCAGATAGCAGCAACAATATGATGTACTTACCTCTAGATCAAATGATGAAAAATAACAAACAACCAGAATCAATATACTTAGGAACGTCTACAGTAACCGCTCCCAAAGAGGCGAAATCTTCTTATGTGCGCAGCAGTAGAACACCAGCAAAACGTGTTGGTAGAGGAGGACAATAAGCATGAATAAATTACCTATATTATTGATATTAATCATACTCTCAGCAATTGGTTTAAAGGCCTTTACCTTTACCGTTAATGAAAAAGAGCTCGCAATCAAACTAAAGATTGGTAAGGTGGTCAAATACGACTATACCCCTGGACTACAATGGAAAATCCCATGGGTGCATGAGATTAAAAAGTTTGACTCACGTATACAAACACTTGATAACAAACCCACATCAATATTAAATACTGATAAAGAATATTTAGAAGTGGATTACTTTGTTAAATGGCGCATCAAAGATGTGGTCACATATTACACCACTTTTAGCGGTTTCCAAGCAGATGCTGAGAGACGATTAACAGCTGTAATAAAAAATGCCTTATTAGAAGAATTTTCTCACCGAACTTTACAAGAAGTTATTTCAACACAACGCATTGAAATAATGAACTCATTAAGGGAAAAATCCAAACCCATTGCCGAAGATTTTGGCATCGAAGTTGTTGATGTTCGAATCAAACGCATTAATTTAAGTGATGCAGTGAGTGACTCTGTTTTTGGCAGAATGCGTTCAGAACGTGCAGCTGAGGCGGCTGAACATCGGTCTAATGGTCAAAAAGAAGCGGTAAATATTCGTGCAAACACAGATAAGCAAGTACGCATTTTGCTAGCAGATGCAACCAAAGATGCGGCCTTATTACAAGGTCAAGGTGATGCGACAGCAACAAAAACCTATGCCAGTGCGTATAACAAAAACAAGGAATTGTATTCCTTTTTAAGAAGTCTAGAAGCATACAGAAACAGTTTTAGCGGATCAAATAACATGATGGTTTTAGACCCAAAATCTGACTTTTTTAAACACTTTAGCAATAAGTAACCAACATCAGCCTAATGGCTAAGGACTCATAAATGAGAAAAAATGCAGTTGTTTTAGGAACACAGTGGGGCGATGAAGGCAAAGGTAAAATCGTTGATTTATTAACCGATAAAGCAGATGCTGTGGTGCGTTTTCAAGGTGGCCACAATGCTGGTCATACTTTGATTATTAATGGTCATAAGACCGTCTTACATCTGGTGCCTTCTGGGATTTTACGTGACGGTGTTGATTGTTATATCGGCAATGGTGTAGTGGTTGAGCCGCAAGCATTACTAAAAGAAATAAAACAGTTAGAAGAAGCTGGTGTTGATGTTAAATCGCGTTTAAAAATTTCATCATCGGCCCCTATCATCATGCCCTACCATATTGTGCTAGATCAGCTGCGAGAAAAAGCCAAAGGTGGCAAAGCCATTGGTACAACAGGCCGTGGGATTGGGCCAGCTTATGAAGACAAAGTCGCCAGACGTGGCATCCGTTTTGGAGATTTATTCGAGGCACAACGTTTAAAAGAAAAATTAGCAGAAACCTTGTCTTATCACAACTTTGTGATTGAACATTATTTCAAACATGAGCCATTAAATTTTGAAACCGTTTATCAACAAGCTATAGAATATGGCGAACAATTAAAGCATTGTAATGCGGATGTTACCGCTGAATTGCATAAGTTACAAGAGCAAGGTAAATCAATACTGTTAGAAGGTGCTCAAGGCTCATTGTTAGACATCGATCATGGTACTTATCCTTATGTGACCTCATCAAACACCACTGCAGGTGCCGCATCAACAGGTAGTGGATTGGGCGTGACAGATATTGATTATGTATTGGGTATTACCAAAGCCTATACCACACGTGTTGGCTCAGGTCCTTTTCCAACAGAGTTATTTGATGACGATGGTGCAATGTTGGCTAAAAATGGCGTAGAATTTGGTGCCACAACAGGCAGGCCTAGGCGCTGTGGCTGGTTAGATTTAGTTGCCTTGAAACGCGCCATACAGATAAATGGCGTCACAGGGATTTGTGTAACAAAATTAGATGTGCTGGATACATTTGAAAAAATAAAAGTCTGTACCGCCTATCAAATAGATAATGAAAACACTGATACTTTTCCATCATCTGCAGAAAGCCTAGAGAAAATCCAACCCGTGTATGAAACATTAGAAGGGTGGATGAGTAAAACCCGTGGCATGACAGATAAAAACAGTTTGCCACCACAAGCACTAACCTTAATTGATAAGATTGAAGATTATACAGGTACTGCTGTACATATGATTTCTACAGGCCCAGATAGAAATGAAAATATTATTATTAAAAATCCTTTTGAATGAATAAATTATAACATCTTCTGGGGAGTTGACTTTAGTCAACCTAAAATCTAAAGGAATTAAAAATGTCGACTAAAGTCAACGCCCAATCTAGCAGTTTTTTATTTGATATTTATGAGGTTACACTTTCTTGTCAATTATGTAATATGTGAACGCTTAAAAATAACTAATATAAACAACCGTGCCCCAAGTACAAAGCACCAACATCTGACCTGAAAATACCGCACAGAGCCTATGTCTTTGGCTCGTTTTGCCAGCTCGTGATATTTTTCCATGACCACCACTGAACTAATGTTCAATTAACTACATTAATAAACTCAGAAACCGATCCTATAATGAGTTTCCTCAGGGGTATAAATGCAGATAATGTTATGATAACGATTAATATTATTGCAATTGGAATAAAGTAAACTATTTTTTGGACATCTTGAATGTGGATAAATCCGTTAATAAGAAATAGAATGACAATGGGTATTGCCACGCCTAAAATAGAAGGAATTAAAATTTTACCCAAAATCATTTTAACAATTTCATAATCTTTCGCCCCAACCGTTAATCTGATGCCAATTTCTTTATACATTTTTGTACAGATCGAATTGACCAATCCAATTGAACCAAATAATATCAGCAATAGTGAAACCAAGGCTAAAAACAATGCTGATATTGTTTTGGCCGAGTTTTTGGCAATGATACTTTTGGCTTGGTCTTTTAAGTTATAAATGCTGGTTAATTCAAAGTAATTAGGATACTGAGCGACAAGTGCCTTTAATCTCTGTGGATCAATAGCATTAATATCATTAGAAACAAGAATAAAAGATAATCTATTGAGCATGATCCCTTTAGTCGTATTAAAGTTTAATACTTTAAATGCCAAATTAAAGGTTTGTAAAAAAGCAGCAATATAGTTGTTTTCGAACACACTAATATTATTGATGACACCACCCAAGACAATTCCTGTTTGCCATTCAGCAACTATCGGGCTTGCTGGTATGTATTCACCAATCTCTGGTTTCTTTAGATTTCCACCAAATATATTTTCAAGTTGTTCATTGACCAATATTACTTCATTATCATTGTCAGAAAAGTTTTTACCCCTTAAAAAACGAATATCAAAGATGTTAAAAAATTCTTTTTCCACATGGATTATGGACACTTTAAATGAAGATGCTATTGCCTCTGGATTTAAAACCATAAAACTATCTTTACCCATCTTTTGTACGTCTTTGGGGTTATGATAAATACTGGATAAAGTCATCAGCATTCCTACCAATTCAAGAGGTGAAGCAGTGGCAATAACTACTTTGTCAATACCATTAATTTGATTTAATTGCTGTTTTAGTTCAATGGCTTTTTGATAAATTTCTTGTGAGTTAGTATTGTTGGTGTTAACTTGAATTGATAGCTTTTGATTTAAATTTAGCCGGTTTAAGTTTCTGTAATTTTTGTAGGTATTTAGGATCAGGGTATAGGCTATATAAAACAGAACAACAGCCACTATTGCCTGAAGAAATAAAAGAAGATGGTGCGCCCAAAATTGCGGGATTTTACTGTTAAAATTGCCTTTGATGGCATCAATAAGCTGTATGTTTTTTACTTTCAACAGTGGTGTTAATATTAAAATAGCGTATAAAACAAATGCAACGCACAGCATTATTAACAATTTAATATACCAAGCGATACTTTGACCCGCTAAAGAATGTAAAAAATCTAAATGATCCAGCCAACTTTTAAAATACCATACAAATGGGATAGCGATGATAATAATAATGGCAACAACCACTAAATATTCTAAATTTTTGGTGTAGAACGATGTTGAGGTACAGGCGCCTAACATTCTTTTTAAGGCTATTTGTTGCACAGATTTATTGGTATTGGTGGATAACAAAATCAATATACTGATCACACTAATAATTAATAGAAATACTGAGAAAAGGAGCAAGTACAATGAATTTTTTGTATCAACACCGTAAATCAAATCAATTAAATTTCCAGTCTGTATAGAAAATGATTTGCTATATTTATCTAAGTCTTTAATTTTACTATAGACTGTTTTGACATCTTGATTTAATTTTGCAGTGCTATCTAAACTCCTTAAAAACAGTAAAGCCATGGTATTATTCTCAAACATATCAATTTCATTTGCAATTGGCATCCATATTTTGGATTTTTTTTGTAGTATTGCATCGGATTTATATGAGTTTGGCGTACGAAATTGACTCGGTAATATTGCAGAAATCGTATAATTGGTATTGTTTATTATTATGGAGTTATTGATCACATCCTTTTGATTGTAAGTTGATTTCCACATATCAAATGATATGGCTATTTCACTTTTGTTGTAATCTGGAACAGTGCCTTTATATGGAACAACTCCCAAAACTTTAAAAAAATTGTATGAGACTAAATCGACTCTTTCATCACTAACTTCATGGTTATTATGAGGTGATATTTTGTATAACTTAAATGTCGTTTGAGCAAATGCAGGGTTGTCAAAATAATGAACAAATTGTTTGATTATGCCTGGTGAAACATGATTTTCTTTACTTTCAAAAAATGTATTGTCTTTAGATAGATCTTTAAGATGTATGTACTTTAATTGTTGAGGGTTATTATAATTTAAACTATCTGTGTCAATGGCTGTAATAATTTCAATGCTGGCAATAAAAATACTAATAGAGACACTTAACACCAGCACTACCATGGTATTTAACATAATGTGTTGGCGCAAGTTTCTTAACGCTTCATAAAACGAGAGTTTATATAAATTCATTGATCATCATCGGCCAACTTTCCATCTTGCATATGGATGAGCCTGGATGCTCGTTGGGCAAATTCCAGATCATGGGTGACTAAACATATTGTTGTGCCGCCTTTATGCAGGTCGTCAATTAAATCCATGATGATATTGCTGTTTTGGGTATCTAAATTGCCTGTTGGTTCATCTAAGATAATAAGCTTTGGCGAATTAGCCAGAGCACGACAAATAGCCACCCTTTGCATCTCACCGCCAGATAATATTGTGGGAAAGTGGTCTAGTCGGTGTGTTATCCCAACTTTTTCGGAAATGTTATTGACTTGGGATTTAATAACTTTTTTGTTTTTTTTTGCATACAATAAAGGCAAAGCTATGTTTTCAAATACTGTTAAAGACTCGATTAAATTAAATGCCTGAAAAACGTATCCAATATATGTGTTTCGAAGTTGTGCCAATTGATTTTTTGATAATTGTGCAACCTCTTTTCCAAGGAGTTTGTATGTTCCGGAACTGGGAGAATCTAATAGTCCCAGTATATTAAGTAATGTTGATTTACCACTGCCAGATTTTCCTGTTATGGCAACATATTCTTGGGCATTTATGATTAAATTAATATCTGCCAGGGCATGAGTTTCTACGGTTTTTGTTCTAAATATTTTGCTTATGTCTTTAAGTTCTATAATTTTTGTCATTGGCTTAAATTGAGTTCTATGTTGTTCTCTAATTCCTTATGATCAGAAATTAATATATTGTCATCTTCTGATACTCCTAAGGTAACAATGAGATAATTATTACCTTCTGGGTGAGCAACTACAGATGTTTTAGTGATTTTATTATCATTAATTATAAATAAATACGGATCATTGGTGTTAAAATAACTTGGCTGATGTACATAATAGACATCTGTTAATTGACGCACCTTTATTTGCGCCGTTATGTTCATGTCTATCAATGCTGATTGTGCTGATTGCGCAGGGATCGAAACTTCTACTGTCACATAATTGTTATTTATTTTTGGATCAACGCGACTAATTTGGGCAGAAATATGCTCATCTGCATAGAACATATTGACGGTCATACCAACAGTCAAGCTATCCAAAAAATATTGTGGGAATTCAATTTTTGCCGCATCTGGCTGCTTGCTGCCAATTACCGCAAGTGTCTTGCCAAGGGTGATTTCATCGCCTTTATTCAGGTTAATTTGTTTTATTACACCATTTATTGGCGAGGTTATATTTTTAAAACTAATTTTACTAGCAAAGTTGTTATATTTGGACAGTTCTAAATCCAGTTTTTTACTGTGCACTAGTTTTTGGTTTTCTTGCTTTTTTGCCAAGCGTATTATTTTCCGCTTGAGGGTTTTCAATTTTAGTTTAGCTAATTCAAACTCGGATTCACTTTTTAAAAAGCTAATCTCTGAGACTATGCCATTTTTACGAAGTTTCAAATTAGATGTATTGGTTTTTTCTTTGATTTTTAACTCAAGCTCGACCTGCTCAACTTCATCATTTAAATCATTACTTTTTTCATCCAGATTTAAGTCTTCTTCGTACCATTGAATTTTTAAACTTTCTAATGAATTCTTTTGTTGTAAAAATTCATAGTCCAAATCTGTATTACTTAGTTGAATAATTAACTGACCCTTAATGACAGAATCTCCAGGATACAACAATATTTTTTCAACTCTTCCTGCAATTTTGGAACTAATCACTTCATCACTTCTTGAAAAAAAATGACCGAAACCCTTGGCAGTAATATTTAATTCACCAAATGAGATTTTCTCAGATTGAATTTCAGTAAGTAATAAACCAGGGGGTTTATTTAACTTGATGACTAAAAATATAGCCGTTAGCATTATTACAATAATAATGCTAACTGTTTTTATATTAAACTTTTTATTCGATTGAGTTATTTGATGATCCATAATTTGATTATATCTCCGTCAATTTAAAATATCCTAATATTGTGCTATTTAATTTATATTTGAGAGATATGCATAACCGGATGAAGATAATAATACTTCGACCTTCCTTAATTGCCTTTTTGTTATTATCTTTTGAAGTCAAAATAAAAAAATTAAATAAACATATCTTCAAAACCAATGGGGCGCCAACCAATAACTTTTGACTCTAATTTTCCTTTTGAATCAAAAAGATAAAAAGTTGGTGTAATCCATCCAGAAAAAACCGTGTTTCTTCTTGCAGTTTCAACCCTGTAGTGCTCTAAATTGCTAAATGACGTTAAATAATCAGATTCTTCATCATCAAACATTAATACTACAAATTTTCTATTAATTTCTTTAGGATTTATTGTTACAAGATGATTTGATATATCTTTTACTGCATCTTTACATGGCGGGCATGAATCAGAATATACCAATACAACTACTGGTTGGGCAAATAGCTGATCAATGGTATGTAATTTGCCATCAGGATCAAATAATTGTAAGTTTTTTGTGGGTATCTCGCCAATATGTGCTTTTAATTCGCTGTCTTTAATATAACCATGAATATCATATCTAAAATAATAGGCAAATGATGCTGTAATTAAAAACAAAGCCAATATTGAAAAAAGTATTTTTTTTAACATAATAATTTCCTTAAAATAATTAAATAAAAAGCATTTAACATTTAAATTAAACACTTTTTATTTTAGTTTTGATTTATCAAATATCTGGGTTTATTGGGCATGGAGTTTCTATACAAGTTACCTTCTTTTCCTCAAAACAATATATAAAAAACCAAAAATCAAAAC
>Ga0256845_1001802_pt1 | contig 16628 bp, 13 predicted proteins | sample RiftiametaG_FD_189101 | JGI IMG/M metagenome (GOLD analysis project Ga0256845, IMG submission 189101) | Tube worm associated microbial communities from hydrothermal vent at the East Pacific Rise, Pacific Ocean - Riftia | ecosystem: Host-associated > Annelida > Integument > Unclassified ...
CATAAAGAGCGACGCGCTGAGAGTGCCCCGCTGTATATTTGTCCATCTTGTCGATGGTATTGGCGAGGCTCTGAATTGTCTGCTGAAACGTAGCTTGGAGATCTTCGTAGAGACGGGCGTTTTCGATGGCAGCAGCCGCCCGAGAGGCGATGATGCTCAAGAGTTTACGCTGCCCCTCGGTAAATCTTTTGCCCAAGGTATAGGAGGCGACGCTGATCCAGCCGATGAGCTCGTCTCGCATGCGCAGGGGGACGACAAGTAGGCTAATTACCGGCTTTTTGCATTGAGTTTTGAAGAGGGCGGCGGCCGATGCTCCGTGGAGGACCAAGGGCAGATTTTCGCCCAGACGCTGGGCGACCGTGCTTGGGTCTAGGAACCCTGGATGAGGCAGTGTCTCGGGACCGCGGCCATGATCTTTTGGTGCTGTGACCTCATTGAGTCGCTCTGCAAAACAGCCTTCACCGTTGTCGAGCCAAACGAAGATCGCATCAGCGGCCATCTCATCAAAGGCGCTGTCCTGGACCGTGGAGATCACATCGTCGAGACTCAAGCTCGCGGTAATGGCTTCGCTTACTTTGTAGAGCGAAAGAGCCTCGCGGAGGCGTAAGTTTTCGGCAGCTAAGCGCTGTTTTTCTAGACCTCGCTGCACGACATGTACAATCTCTTCAACTTTAAATGGTTTGAGAATGTAGTCGTACGCGCCGTGCTTCATCGCGTCGATCGCCGTTTCGACCGTGCCAAAACCCGTCATGATGACCGTGAGGGCTTCGGGTTGCATTTTTGCCACGTGCTGCAGGAGTTCCAACCCGCCCATTTTGGGCATTTTTAAATCGCTGATTACCAGCGCAAAGTTGGACCGTGAGAGTTCAGTAACCGCTTGAGTTCCGTCGTCTGCAGTGCGAACGGCGTAACCTTCCATAGTCAGAAAGTCGGCCAGAATATCGCGGATGAATTTTTCATCATCGACAATCAGGACGCGAGGTTGTTCTGGAAAAATAGATACGCCGGAAATCATGTTTGGTGCGTTCATGGGACGATGCGACCCTGTAACTCTAGGGCAATTAGCTTGATTTCTCAAAGTCGCGAACGATTTGCACTCGTTTGGTGGACGGAATTTTTTACTATGATGCAATTTAATCGCTTCCGTTGCTGAATTGAGCTGAAGAGGGCAATTGCTTAGGTAAGTGAGTGCCGTCCAGTGGGACTGGCAGGTGAGCGCACATCTGACTACTGTGTGGCTGTGGAAGTGGACGGGGTGAATATTCAAGGGGAGAGATCTCAGGGCGTCGATCGCGCGATAGCTCAACGATTTGAGGAGGGCGAAGATCTTGTTGATCGGATTTTGCGCCAACTCAAAAAATTGGGCGTGAGCGCCGAAGTCGATGACTTGCGTGGCTTTGGCCATGAGGGCTTATGGGAAGCTGCCCATCGATTTGATCCTGAGAGGGGCAGCGACTTTCGCCGTTTCGCCTACTTTAGGGTGAAAGGGGCGATGCTGGACGGGGCCCGCAAGATGGGGAGTTGGTCGCGGCGTGGATATGAGCGAGTCATCATGATGCAAAAGCTCAATTCTTTTAGAGAAGATCAACTGGATGAAAGCGAAGACGTGGCGGCTTTGAGTGCTGCTGAAGCCGCTGAGCGTTTGAGAAATCATATGGCTTCGGTCGCCACCGCCCTTACGGTGGGTGTTTACGCGCACCATATTCGTGAAAAGAATGGCGAGATCTTGGCCGTTGATAGAAATATTTCCGTCGAGGAACAAATGGGCAATGCACAAATGGTGCGCTTAGTGCGCCAGGCCGTAAGTGATCTGCCTCCGCCGGAAGATGAGGTGATTCGACGCCATTATATCGAAGGGGAACAAATGGACTCAATTGCTCTAGTTTTAAGTTGCAGTAAATCGTGGGTGAGCCGTATTCACGGTCGTGCGATTCGCCGCATGGGCGTGCGTTTACGTGCCTCAATTGAATAATTGACCGAATTAGCACTGAAATTACCGAAATTCCTTCGTCGAACTGGGCCATCGCAAGTGAAATGTTGCGGGCCGGCCCGGGAGACGCCATAAATTGCCCCGATGAAGGAAAGGGTAATTATTGCCATGAGCGGCGGAGTGGATTCGTCTGTGGCTGCGGCGCGTCTTTTACACGAAGGGTACGATGTAATTGGTGTCACCCTACATCTTTGGGACTACCCCGATAATGGGAGCGTCAAGGGACGCTGCTGCGCTCCTGAAGACGTGCACGATGCACGCCGAGTGGCGGATATGCTGGGTTTTCCACATTATGCCTTTGATAGACGAGAACTCTTTGAACGTGAGGTGGTGACCCCCTTTGTTGAAGAGTATTTAGCAGGCACAACCCCGAGCCCCTGCGTTCGTTGCAACAGGGGCGTAAAGGTCGCAGAACTCATGGCGTTGGCCGACAGATTGGACGCAAAGTATGTGGCTACGGGCCATTACGCTCGTTTGGAAGTCAGTGAAGAGGGGCGCTTGAATCTATTGCGTTCTGTCGATCTCAATAAAGATCAGAGTTATTTTCTTCACATGCTACCGGACGAGATATTGTCTCGTTTTCTTTTTCCCTTGGGGGCCTTGGACAAAAAGATTGTACGGAAACAAGCCATTGCGTTGAAATTACCCGGTGCAAGCAAGGGGGAGAGCCAGGAACTCTGTTTCGTTCCAACGGGTCGTTACGACGAACTCGTCGAAAAACGGGCTGAAGCGCGTGTACGACCAGGACCAATTGTGGGTGCCGACGGAAAGGTTCTTGGAACTCATGGTGGCCTACACAAATTTACTCGGGGTCAGCGTCGCAACTTGGGCGTCGCGGTCGGGGAGCGCACCTATGTGGTAGATATCGACCCACAAACTGCCACTGTGCGTCTGGGAAAGAAAGAGGATCTCCAGACTTGCCACTTAGAACTTAAAGATGTTGCTTTGCGTGACGGGGTTTCGTTGCCTCTCGATGCTGAGGTCATTGTAAGGTATCGAGGGACCCGCTCTCGCGCCAGAGTGACCTTCGTGAAGGGCGAGGATACGCTAACTTGCGCAGAGTCTCTCAAAAAGGCGAGGGTAAACGTAAGCTTCGAGGACCCCGTGATGGCGCCGTCTCCTGGACAGTTTGCTGTATTTTACGAAGGGGAGCGAGTGCTCGGCGGTGGTCTAATTGTGGAGCCTAGTAATAGAGACCCAAGACGCACTTTGGGTTTTGGTACCAATGAGACAAAAAGCAATGCCGAGAGTAAGCTGGAACGAGTGAGCGGCAGTATCCAGCCCCCTTCCCTAGGAGGGGGTGGCGAAACCCGGCCTGTTCCGAAGGCACGAGGTACTAGTTCATGAAGACAAAGGTGGACGCTCGATTGAAAGAAGAAGCAACGCGATTTCGTCTTCAATTTGCCTGTCCCCATTGCGCCTACTTCAACGAGGACTCCCGCTCCTGCTCCGAAGGCTACCCTGTTGATGCCCACTTGGACCCCAGTTGGGAGAGAGCTGATGTGCTCTTTTGCAAACTCTTTGAGTTAGGATGACATGAGTCGTTCTCATCCTCCTAGTCTACTTACCCATGTCGAGAGAACTTTGCGTGGTGAATGCGAATTACCAGCGGGCGCGGCCATTGCTATCGCTGTTTCAGGTGGTTCGGATTCAATGGCGCTCTGTCATGCTCTTCATTTTGTTAGAAAAAAGTTCGACCTAAAATTAGCAGTGCTCACCCTTGATCATGGTTTGCGCGCTGAGGCAAAAAAAGAGGTGGAGTTAGTGGGCGCATTTTGTGACGAGCATGAGATAGCGTGGTCTTCGCGCGTGCTTTCTCTCGCAAGGGGAGGAAATTTGCAGGAGCGCGCCCGTGATCTTCGCTACGCTGCTCTCTGGGAAATGGCGGAAGAACAATTGGGTTCTGGGGCGTTTTTGGCCACTGCTCATCATCAGGATGATCGCGCCGAAACAGTTCTCTTGAGACTTTTGCGGGGAAGTTCACTCGAAGGACTCTCCGTCTTGCCCCCTCGATCCGACCGTCTTCTCCGACCCATGATACGCGCAACAAAGAGCGACGTCTTGGCCCATATCGAACGTCATTCTTTGCCATTCTGTAGTGATCCTTCCAATACGGACCCCCGATTCTTGCGTGTTCGCACTCGCCTCGAATTATTGCCCCTTTTGAGGGAGATGGGACCTGGAATCGTGGACCATTTGACCGAAATATCGGATGATGCAGGTCGCCTTGCCGAGCCCCTGGGTCTCAATCGTGAACAACGCAGTCAAATTCGTCGGGCCTTGCGTGATCCGCGCTTCCCGGTGAATCTTCCCCTCCCCGGGGGGCTGCGCTTGCAGCGAATGGGAAAAAATCAGTCACAGAAGAGTGACTGATCTATTTTTTTTCGCATATTTCTGTGTTCATGGTCGTTTTTCTCTACTGAGTGCAAAAGTAGGCATCCCGGTGGGCCCTTTCGTATTAGCCTCCTCATCCAATAATTCTTCTAGGTTATTCAAGTGAAGCAACCACAAAAGACCCTCTTCCTCTGGGTCGTCGTAATCATTTCAATCTTTTTCGTCTGGCGCATTGTTGGCAACAAGGAGAATGAAGCTCAAGAAATTGAGTACAGTGAATTCATTCGCCTTGTCCAAGCGCCTGATACCGAGAGACATATCTCTGAGGTAAAAATTCAGGGGCGTCAGTATTCTTTTGAGATTGCTGTTGGCAATGAGGGGAACCCCGAAACGGGTACGTCCTTTGGTCCGCCGGACGCCGACCCAGATGTGCTGCTGAAGAGCGGAGTGAGGGTGAAATATGAGCAAGAAGAGGCTGGTTCATTCTGGATGAGTCCTTTGAGCATCATGTTGCCCATGCTCTTTGTTGTGTTGATGTTCTTTTGGTTCATGCGGCAAATGCAGGCTGGAAGCGGCAAAGCAATGAGTTTTGGCAAGAGTCGCGCAAAGCTTCTCAATGAGGCTGCCAATAAAGTGACCTTTGTCGATGTAGCGGGTGTCGATGAGGCAAAGGACGAAGTGGAGGAGATTGTTGCTTTTCTCAAAGATCCAAAGAAATTTCAGAGACTAGGCGGTCGTATTCCCAAGGGCATGCTCATGGTTGGTCCGCCTGGTACGGGTAAAACTTTGTTAGCGCGTGCAATTGCAGGCGAAGCTGGCGTGCCATTCTTCAGTATTGCGGGCTCTGATTTTGTCGAGATGTTTGTGGGAGTAGGCGCTAGCCGCGTGCGAGATCTTTTTGAACAAGGAAAAAAGAACGCCCCCTGCATCATTTTTATCGACGAAATTGATGCGGTAGGCCGCCATCGTGGGGCTGGGTTAGGCGGAGGTCATGATGAGCGTGAACAAACGCTCAATCAGCTCTTAGTAGAGATGGACGGATTTGAGTCGAATGAAGGGGTTATTATTGTAGCTGCAACCAATCGGCCCGACGTTCTGGACCCGGCAATATTACGTCCTGGCCGTTTTGATAGACGAATTACTGTACCTCGCCCCGACATTCGAGGTCGTGAGGGAATTCTAACGGTACACACTGCAAAGATTCCCTTGGGTGACGATGTTGATTTGGGAATTATTGCGGCGGGTACCCCCGGTTTTGTGGGTGCTGATCTGGAGAATTTAATCAACGAGGCTGCTTTGCTTGCCGCGCGGCAAGATAAAGACGCCGTTTTTATGGTGGATATTGAGCAGGCAAAAGACAAGGTCTTGATGGGGGCTGAGCGTCGCAGTTTGGTGATGGGCGAAGAGGAACGAAAGACGAGTGCTTGGCACGAGGCTGGTCATACGATCGTGGGCACCTTGGTAGCGGGCAATGATCCGGTACATAAGGTTTCTATCATTCCTCGCGGAGCAGCCTTGGGCGTGACGATGTTTCTACCAACGGAGGATCGTCACTTGATGACCCGTACGATGACCGAGGCACGTATAGCGATGGCGTTGGGGGGTAGGGTTGCCGAAGAGGAAGCCTTTGGTGAAATCACAACGGGCGCTTCTGACGATATTAAACGGGCCACCCAATTGGCGCGCGCCATGGTTTGCGAACTGGGCATGAGCGATAAAATGGGGCCAATCGCTTACTCCGAAGGAGAAGAAAACATCTTTCTCGGGCGCGAAATGTCTCAAAGAAGAGATGGGTTTTCTGAGTTCACAGCCCGTCAGATCGACGAGGAAGTGCGACGTATCGTATCCGAGCAGCATGAACGGGCTCGTAAGACGATTCGTGAAAATCGCGAGATGCTTGATAGATTGGCCAATGCTCTCCTTGAACGTGAGACCTTGGACTCCGAAGAAATTGGTGCCTGCATGGCTGACACCGAATTACCCGAACGCAATCGTCCCGTGCTCATGACTTGGTCAGAGCGAAAGAAACGAGAGAAGGAAGAGGGCGGAGAAGCCGTTTTTGCAGCTCAGCCCGGAAAGCCTGCAGGGAGCAACGCTTAGCAATACTGTCCCCGCTCTGGGAGTAGGGTATTTTCTCTTGAGAACGAGTTCCTTCATTGAGGGGGCTCGTTTTTTTCGTTCAACTCAACTTCTACGTGAATATTGACTCTTTTTCCGACTAAAACACCGCCGGCGTCGAGAGTTGAACCAAAATTGAGCCCAAAGAGCGAGCGTTCGATCTCTGAACGCAATGAGATATGCAGAGTCTTGGCGTGGTCCCGTCCTCTACTCGTGGGACCTTGAATAGAGCCCTTGAACTCAACTCGATGCTCCTGATCTCGTATTTTGAGATTACCCGATAGAGTGAGTGTTTTTCCTGTGAGAGCCACTCGTGTGCTTGAAAAAACAATGTGCCCATATAGTTCAGGAGCAAAAAATTGACTTGAGCGCAGAAAATCGTCGCGCGTCCTGTCGTTGGTACTCACACTTTTAGGATCGATGCTTACCTGCACGTGGCTTGAGGACCAAGCGTTTGTATCGAGATGCAGATCGAATTGAACGCTCGAGAAGCTCCCCCGAAGACTGGAGACCATCATATGTTTTACCAAAAACTCTATTTTGGTAAGGGAGGGATTGATGGTCCAAGTCATGATATCTTCGGGAGAGTATTTTATCGTTCTATCGAAGGAATGAGGCCAGTTTAAGAGAGCTTTCGGTATTTGATGCGATGAGGAGTATCGGCGTCTTCGCCCGTTCGTCGTCGTCTATCGGCCTCGTAAGCTTGGTAATTTCCCTCGAACCACTCGACATGGCTATCACCCTCGAATGCGAGAATATGAGTCGCAATTCTATCAAGGAACCATCTATCATGGCTGATGACTACAGCGCAGCCAGGAAAGTCCAAGAGAGCCCCTTCTAGGGAGCGCAAAGTTTCGATGTCCAGGTCATTGGTAGGCTCATCTAAGAGTAGGAGATTGCCCCCTAGTTTGAGTAGCTTGGCCAGGTGCACCCGATTGCGCTCGCCTCCAGAGAGGGTGCCCACGATTTTTTGTTGGTCACTGCCTTTGAAGCCATACCAAGAACAATAGGCGCGCGCGGCGACTTCTTTGGGACCAAGCTCGATGACCTCATGACCTCCAGAAATTTCTTCGTAGATACTTTTCTCCGAAGAGAGGCTTTCTCGAGACTGATCGACGTGAGCGATTTGTACCGTATCGCCTAACTTAAGCTCTCCGCTATCAGCCTTCTCTTGTCCTACAATCATTTTAAAGAGTGTAGATTTACCCGCCCCGTTGGCCCCAATGATTCCTACAATTCCGCTTCGCGGTAAGCGAAAAGAAAGGTTCTCAAAGAGAAGCTTGTCTCCAAACGCTTTGCTCAAATTTGTGGCTTCGATCACCGTTTCACCTAGGCGGGGCCCCGGAGGAATTGAGATATCTCCCCCGTCTCGCTTATTTTCTTGGGCTTCGTGCATCAAGTCTTCGTAGGCGCTGAGACGAGCTTTACTTTTGGCCTGGCGAGCCTTGGGGCTTTGCCGTACCCATTCTAGCTCCTGCTTGAGTTTTCTCTGACGCGAGCTCTCCTTCTTTTCTTCTTGAGCTAGACGTGCCCCCTTTTGTTCCAGCCAGCCAGAGTAGTTCCCGTGAAACGGGTATCCGCGTCCTCGATCCAGTTCCAAAATCCATTCGGCTACATCGTCTAGAAAGTAGCGATCGTGGGTTACCGCGACGACTGTACCGGGATACTCCTTAAGAAATCGTTCGAGCCAGGCAACCGATTCAGCATCGAGGTGGTTGGTCGGTTCGTCGAGGAGGAGCATGTTGGGGTTTTCAAGAAGTATGCGGCAGAGAGCGACTCGACGTTTTTCGCCACCAGATAAGTGACTGATTTCAGCTTCTGGAGAGGGAAGGCGTAAGGCATCCATTGCTCTGTCAACCTTCATATCCAAACTCCAAGCGTCGCAAGCATCGATCTCATCTTGGAGTCGACCCTGTTTTTCAAGGAGGGAGTTCATCTCGTCATCGCTCATCGGCTCGGAAAACTTCGCGCTGATGGCCTCAAATTTCGCGAGAAGGTCGCGTGTTTCTTTTACCGCTTGCTCTACCGCCTCGCGAACAGTCTTTGCGTCGCCCAGCTCGGGCTCCTGCGCAAAATACCCAATTTTGATAGAGGCATGGGCCTTTGCCTCGCCGGTGAAGCCATCGTCTTCGCCAGCCATGATGCGCATGAGCGAACTTTTTCCACTTCCGTTACCGCCAATTACACCAATCTTTGCTCCGGGCAAAAATGCTAGGGTGACGTTATCAAGAACTTTTTTGTCGGGAGGGTGAACGCGGGTCACCTCCTGCATCGTAAAAACAAACTCGGCCATGGTCAGAACCTACAGTATCTGAGCATGACATGTAATCCAGCTTGAGAATTGACTCTATCGGGACGAGGATTCTTGCAAGGCGTGAGCCCGTGCAAGGAGGAGATGTTCTTGGTTGAGTTGGGGATCTTGTAACACCTCGTCGAGCAATAGGCCCAAAAGCTCCCCCAAGCGACGCCCTTTGGGCACGCCCACTTTTTCTATGAGATCGCGCCCGCTAATTTTTAGCTCCCGAAGGCTCAGTGCGGACGCCTGCTCTAGTTCGTGAAGAATCAAGGCGTGAATTGCATGGAGCTTTTCATCGTTGGTTAAGCGTGCCGCTCTTTGGAAGTCTAAAACGTCCTTTACCTGCTCCCGGCCAACTTTTTGCAGCCACTTTCTTATGGTGAGTCCGCTCGGCGATTCTGTGAGTTGTTTCTCTGGAGAAGCGTGGCTGGTAAGTAGTATGAGGCGCCCTAGCTCAGCTCGGGAAAGGCGTAGGTGACGACCAAGTTTTTTGGCGGCACAAGCCGCTCGCTCATGAGGCGAATCGTCACAAAATTGATTGAGTGCGATAAAGAGTGCCAAGCGAAAAAGTGGATCCGCCTGAGCGTGATCGATCTTTCTAGTCGCTGTGAGGAAGGAACTTGGGTTGGAATCAGCCCATAGATCTGCCGCCGTTATATTGAGAAGGCCGCAGTTCTTGATCACATGAAGAAACCGACTGGGGTTCTGGGAGCGCAAAGCCTTGAACCATTCGTCGCGCACTCGCTCCTGTGCGACTTTTTCGAAACTGCTGAGGGAGGGTAAGATGGCTTTTTCTGTTTTCTCTTCAATATTCATATTCAGGGCTGCGCAAAATCGCGCGCACCTGAGAACTCGGAGACCATCCTCGGCAAACCTTTTTGCAGGCTCTCCCACTGCCCGAATTAGACCGGCATGGAGATCTGCTTCGCCAGAAAATGGATCGTGAAAGGTATCATCTTCCAGGTTGTAGGCCATTGCGTTGATAGTAAAGTCTCGTCGAGCCAAGTCTTCTTTGAGTTCTTGAACAAAAAACACCTCGTCGGGGCGTCTACCATCGCTATGACCCAGCTCGCCTCGAAGGCTCGTTACTTCAAAGTGCTGTTTTGATAGAACAATGGTAACCGTACCGTGTTGGATCCCTGTGGGGATCACCTGCCGAAACAATTTGCTCACATCACGAGGATGGGCGTTGGTTGCAAAGTCCCAATCACCTTGACCCTGAGGCTCTTGCCCCTTTGACAGGGCGAGGAGAATGTCTCGTACCGATCCTCCTACGAGCCAGGAGGAGAAGCCCGCTTCATTGAGGACTCGTGAAATCGTTCGAACTTCCGGAGGAACGACTTTTTTAAGAGCATTTTGTAGGGGCGTCATGGGGCGCAGACTAGTATAAAACCCCTTCAGATCGCGCTGAGTACGAATTTTAGTGGGTTCCCCCTCCCGTCGTGCAATCGGGACTTTGTAGAGCGCCGATTTGTGGGAACAATTGGAGCTAGTTAGGTGTCTTTACTACCTCTATAGATTTTATCTGTGGGCGAAAATGCCGCGTAGTCTATTGAAACTGGGAGGCCCTCTAATCAGGTAATCAATCCGTTTGAATCAAGCTCTTGGGCTTTTACCAGGGGTTGACCAATTCACTGCCGCCTAGAGACTTTTCTTTTTTTGGCGTTAAACGGGGGCGTTGTCGTCGTCGAATGGGCCGTTTACTTGCCGACTTCTCTAAATCGACGGAGATTTTCTGAGTCTTTCCGTCCAAGAGCAGGTGGTGCGTTTTGTAGCCTTTGAGGCGAATCTCCAGCTCCAGTGGTCTAGTCCCCACCTCAATGGTGAGCGGTGACTCTCCTAAGTCGGTTTTACCCTCAAAGACATGAGCTTTGAGGGGGGCAACTGCGAGAAGTACGCTTTTGGTCGCACTGGGCTCAACTACTTGAGTTGCTTCGGGGGTGATTTGTTCGGGCTGGGCAATGGGCGCCGGGGTGGTTGGCTCTTGTTGGGGAGAAGGAGACAACGGGCCCTCCATTTCTTCCTTTGAGCTGGGCGATAGAAACCAGACAGAAAGCGCAGCGAAGGTTGCCGCCGTGAAGCCAATGGCACCATAGAGTTGCAGAGAAGGATGCACATACCGCCGCAGCTTTTCTCGGAAAATTGAGCGCTCTTCTTTGGGGGCTGATTGAGCTTTGAAAAGAAGTGCCGGGTTAGACTCTGGCGCTGCGCTGGAACTAGGCGAATGGTGAGCTGAAGAGGGGGACAGGCTTGCAGGGGGAGCTGAGAGGGGTCCCGTGCTGCCTCCGATGTCCGGAATGCTGAGCCTGTTTTGAGAGTTAAATGGTAGAACGCCGGCAAAGACTCGTTTGATGTCGTCGCCCAACTCTTTCATGGACTGGTAGCGATCTTCAGCTGCCTTTGCCATGCATTTGAGAATCAATTCCTCAAACCCAGGGGGGAAGTGCAGGGTCGGTCCCTCAATTGATAGAGGGGGAACGGGCTCTTTGTACATATGCTGCGATAAAATACCCATGAAGTTATCTGCATCAAAGGGCAACACCCCCGTCGACAACTCGTACATGATGACACCAAGAGCGTAAATGTCTGAGCGATTGTCTACAGTCATACCTGAGGCTTGCTCGGGGGACATATAGTGCGGCGTGCCAAATACTTGGCCTGCCTGGGTAAGCTTTGTGGTGCTTGAAGTTGCCTTTGCAATGCCAAAGTCTAGAATTTTTACAAATTCCTCTTCGGCTCCTTGCTTAATGAGAAATATATTATCTGGCTTGAGATCGCGATGAATGATGCCCGCGTCATGAGCCGCAGAAAGGCCCTGGCTGAGTTGGATTGAAATATGTGCCACTCGAGAAGGATCAATGGCGATGCGGGCGTCCGCGAGATCAGCCAAAGGAATTCCGCTCAGGAACTCCATCACGAAATAGGTGGCTCCGTCCGGCAAGCGGCCAAAATCGCTGATATCAATAATATGAGCATTTCCGATTGAAGAAGCTGAGCGTGCTTCGTTGAGAAATCTCTCGGTGACTTCTTCGTTGCGTGCCATGTCAGCGCGCAAAACTTTCATCGCAACTTTTTTGTCGATGATCGTATGACGACAGAGGTAAACGACACCCATGCCTCCTTCGCCCAATTGTTTCTCTACATAATATCGACCATCAACCGTTGCGCCGACGTAAGGATCTTCTTCGTCCTCGGGAGGTCGTTGAGTGGGAGCTCGTGATTGACCAGGCGGCAGCGCAGCCTCGCCCCGACTGGCGGTGGCGTTGCCGGGCGACAGGGTCACCTTGCGCAATTGAGGCGATGAGGGATGGGATGGATGAATGCGCGGACCAGAGGACGCTTTGTCATCGTTGTCATTGGCACTGGCACTGGCAGCCTTGCTTGCGCCTTTATCTTTACTCGCTTCGGGTTCGTTCACTTCAAAATCCACGACTTCTCCCTAGGGACCTACCTTAGCTAGCGAGAATTGCACTTGCTCTTTTCAATCTATGAAGCGTCCACAGTGGGGGCAAATTTATGCAGAATCGACCATCAGGGCGAATATTTCCTTCGTCCGACGTTACGGGGGCGTGCACTTTCACCTTGGAGCCCCGATTTCGCGAAAATAAGCTCTTTTTTCTTCCGGCTGGGGCTTTGGAGAGGGGGATGCTACATGCCGCGCCGATGGGTTTCCCCTTCGATCTCGCACGTCGCTACATGGCCTCAAAAAAGCAGGCCTCCATTTCCCTCGGTACTTTTTTTGCCGTATTTGGGGTTGCTCTCGGCGTGGCTGGTTTAGCCACCGCAATGAGTGTGACCGGGGGATTCCGCAAAGAGTTTCGTGACAAGGTCTTGGGCGTCAATGCCCACGTGCTGGTCTTGAAGCGTACGAGTCATTTCAGAGAATATCGCGAAATGATGGAGAAAATGGAGAAAGTACCAGGTGTAACTGGTGTAGCTCCCTTCACCATCAATCCTATGATGGTCACGCGCAACGACAGAACGGCTACGGGCGTTTTGCTCAAGGGACTTGATCCAGACAGGTACGCGAGGGTTCTTGATTTGCCCAAGCATATTGTAGAAGGCAGCCTTGAGGGGCTGCGCGTGGAGGGGCAGAAGCCTCCCGAGACTCGGCGAGCCCGCAAAAAGAAAACTATTCTCGAGCAGCTAGATGGCGGCACGGGAGGATTGCCCTCCCCTGCGGAGGAGAGTCCCGGTGTGCTCAGGGCGCCTTCATTGCCAGGAGACGGCAGCGACCTTTTTGATCGCATTGATGATCTGATTCAGGACGCTTCGGCTCAATTGGTCAAGGAGGAAGCGACTGAGAGTGAATCGGGCGCGCCCGATGGTTCGCATCTTCAACTAGATGAAGGCGCTCATATCGGGAGCATTGTTCCTGAAGGGGGCTACAAGGTTGCGTTGCCAGACGATGATGTGTTGCCTGATGAGCTCAACCCAGATCCTTGCGCGGCCGATACCAAGGGGTTACCCGGCATCGTCATTGGTAAGACATTGGGCGAGGACCTTCTTGCTAAGGTAGGTGATTGTGTCCAGGTCACCTCTCCCACCATCGGATTTAGCTTTTCTCAAGATTCCATTCGGGCGCCTGTTGCCAAACAATTTCGAGTGATCGGAATATTTAACGCCGGCTTTGAACAATACGATTCAAAGCTGATGTATACAGACCTTTACGAAGCGCAGCGTTTTTCGGACGCGGGTGATAGCGTTACCGGGCTGGAGATGCGCGTGGGAGACATCTCTCGCGCTAAAGAAATAGCTCATGATATAGACGCTCGATTGGGCTCGGGCTTACACTACACGATGGATTGGGAGGAACTCAATCACGGTCTTTTTACGGCTTTGCGTATTCAGCAGATATTAATGAGTGCTGTCCTGGCCCTCATTATCGTTGTGGCAGCATTCACCGTTATCGCTACCTTGATCATGGTAGTGCTTGATAAGAAAAAAGAGATCGCAGTGCTCAAAGCGATGGGTGCCTCGGATTCGGCTATTTTACGCTCGTTTCTTTATCAAGGTATGATAATTGGTGCGGTTGGTGGAGCCGCGGGCATCGCTCTTGCGGTCTTTGTGTGCGAGTTGCTCATTAAGTACGCGATTCCTCTTGATCCTAAGGTCTACTTTATCTCTCATTTGCCGGTGGACGTACGCCCCTTTGACTTTGCTATGGTCGGTCTATTTGCCGTGGTCGTTTGCTTACTGGCCACAGTGTGGCCAGCGCTGCATGCGGCGCGCCTTCGTCCTGCAGAGGCATTTAGAGATCAGTAAACGCTACGAGGCGCTTTACCCCAACTTGAAATCAATGGGGTAAACGCCGGAGCAGCCAGGCTCCAGTAATGAAGGAGCCGAGGTAAAGTACACCAAACGAGGTGAGTCCTGGGAAGACCAAACCATCCCCCACTCCTAAAAGTGAGTGAATGTGGCCGCTCGGAACAAGGGCACTCAAGGCAAGATCGCTCACCCCCAAAGTCCAACTGATGCCGAGGGCACAGACTAGCCCCCATTTACCGAGTAAAGTGCGTGCACAGGCGAAAAAAAGCGTGAAACTTGAAGCGGCAGCAAGGGCAATCGCAATAGTGGCAGAAAAATCCTGACCCAAGAGAGGGTCTCCTGGGGCCCGAAAGGCGTAGATAGCCGCTCCTGCTCCCGCTATCGAAGAGAAAAAAAGTGCGGCCGCATTACGCCCCAAACTCAACAAAATTTGTGGGCGCTGACTTGCGCCATAGCGTATCTGCCATGAGTGATACTGAAAGTTCTCTGCCCACAAAAGCAGCACACTGAGCAAAGGAAGGACTCCTAAAAAAACTGCTGCGAGGGTGACGTCTAAGGCAACCAGGGGGATTGTCTCCGCATAAGCGGACGAGACCACGAGGGGGGCTAAGAAGAGAGTCAGAAGCAGGGTAATACGCAGTTCTTTCATGATTCTTCACGCAAGGTCTTGGCCATGAGAGGTGTGAGCCCATGCAGGCTTGAGGTGAGAAGCCTCGCGCTTGCCGACGTATTCATTACGCAAAGGATGAGCGAGCCACCATCGACGAGACATCGAAGCCTGAGAAGGACATGAGCTATGAGGTCGAGGGAGAGGGTTTCTAATGGATCGTGGAGGACCAAGAGACTTGGCTTATTGAGGGCGAGTGCGACTCCGAGAGCCAGTTGTTTTCTGGCGCTCGCCGAGAGTTCTTGGGGACAAATTTCTAAGAGCGGGGCGAGGAGAGGGAGCTCCTTGGTGAGGGGCATTGAATCGACTCCCTGTTTTTTTCTGAAGGAATCGATTGGACCCAAATAGTCCTGGAAGCTCGTCGTTTTGCCAATGACAGGTTCTTGGGGATATGTAGAGCCACTATTTGCTCGCAGTGAAGGACAATGACCTGGACGTTTGTTTCCAAGGATGATTTTTCCGCGAAGGGGAGTTTCGCTTCCGATAGAGCACGCAATAAAGCGACGAGAGAGTTCGTCTGTCGGTGAGATGATTGCGTGAATTCCTGGGCAGAAATTCAATGACAGAAGGTGCGGCGAACTGATTAGTTTAACCTTTCGAAACTGCAAGGCATCTTCCTTTGGGCCTGGGGTGCGATTTTCTACTTCTGTTGAGTTCATGCCATGCCGCTCCAGTGGAGCATTTGCGTCAGCCCCCAAACATATGCTCCTGGAATACTCGGAAATCCGTCTTCAATAAAACTCCAAGCAAAGGGAGAAAAAACGAGCAATGATAGGATGAGGCGGGGAGTACGGGGGGTAAATCGAACGCAAAATGAGCTTAAGATCCCCAAAACTAGACCCAAACTGGCCAAATACATTATTGTGGCAGCCAATAACGAGGCCCGCTGATGGAGAGTGGACCAGTCGGGGCTGAGTAAAAGAGCCGCGATGACTCCTGGTAGACCGGCGACACACATACCGATAAAAAGGTGCCAGGCTACGCCCAAGGAAAAATGTCTCCAGGGCGTACAGGTAAGCCCGCGCTGCTCGACGAAGGACTTGGCTTGAAAACTAAGAGACTCGGCAGAAAGCAATGCCCACACTCCGAGTAACCCGTAAAGCCACGCTGCATAGGCCACAATGCGCAATGCGATGATGCCTGAAATATCGCCGGCTCCTAAGTGAGTGACGAGGAGGACCGACCCAAGGGCGCTAAAAGAAAGCAAAATGGCGCTCACGCGTAGAGAGCGAAATTTCCTTGAATTTGAAGCTGCACTGGTCACTGCGCGCGCCAAAGCTAGCTCTCTTCGCCAGAGGGAGTGCCGAGGGGCCGCGACTGTCTGGGAGCCAACTGGGGCTTTTTCATGGAGAGGAGCCATTTGAAGGGAGCATAGCGGAAATCAATGTTGCGCAAGACCGCTGGGGGGGGGATGCTTCGCACCCGATGAGAGAATCCGCAAAAGTGCAGTCTTCTGAGCTGGATGAGGCTAAAATTGATGCACCCTCGAAGCAAACCTTGATCATGCTGGGAGTTATTTCTCTTTCCACCTTGATTATGTGGGGAGCGGGGCGTGCCGCGTGCAACTACAATGTTCCAGGAGAAAGCCTGACCCCCCGGGTCGTCTCGATCGACGATCGCACACGCACGGCGAAAGACGTGGCCATAGAATTTGCACAATCTCTCGCAAAAGGAGAGTTCAAAATTGCTCAAAAATTGAGCAGTGGCGAGGCATTGAGCTGGGTAAACTCCGAACAGAAAAAGTGTGGAGTTTGTGAAGAGCGTAAGGCCCGCAGCCCATTGACGGTGGCCACTGTCCTCAAGGCCAATTCTGTAGATTCAATTGTCGAGCTGAGGACGAGCGGTGAGAACAATGGCGGTGCTCCCCACTATTTGGGCATCGAGCGAGAGGAACGTAAGTGGCGCGTCACCCGCATTTTTAAAGAAAGCCAAAGCGCTCGACTCAAAGCACCTCC
>Ga0256845_1001803_pt1 | contig 16622 bp, 20 predicted proteins | sample RiftiametaG_FD_189101 | JGI IMG/M metagenome (GOLD analysis project Ga0256845, IMG submission 189101) | Tube worm associated microbial communities from hydrothermal vent at the East Pacific Rise, Pacific Ocean - Riftia | ecosystem: Host-associated > Annelida > Integument > Unclassified ...
CGCAGGCTGTTTGAGGACACACCTGCCCGCAGTTCCTGCGGTTTAGCCTGACAGAGCAAAATCCCCTTTTTGTTCCTTGTTCATATACAGGTAAGACTTTTGAAGCGGGTATCTGCTTTGTTCATATATATTGACCGAGAATTGCTGATAAGACCTTGACATAATTTTAACACTAATATAAAAATGTTAAACTGATCTGGCATTATTGGAATGCCAGCGGTAAATTAGTTGAATATGATTTGGAGAATTTATATGGCCTCTGATACACTTGGGATTATTTATATGGTAACCGGCGCAGGACCGGTTGTTAAATGTGTACTGCTTTTACTTTTATTTTTTTCCATAACAACATGGGCAATAATTTTTATTAAATATCGTTATATTAGAAAAGCTCAAAAAGAATCTGCTGATTTTACTGAACTTTTCTGGCATTGCAAGACTCTTTCAGACGCCTTTTCCAAGGCTAAAGCCCTGAAATCAAGTCCGGTAGCCAGAATTTTTATTACCGGATATCTGGAACTTTCAAAATTTAATAAAGCAAAAAATAAAGGTGAGAAAGATATTAATGATGCAATAATTGAACAATCTAATATCAGTGTAATAGGGAATTTACAAAGAAGCTTGAGAAGATCAATTAATACTGAAGTTAGAAGATTGACCCAGTTGACTCCTTTTCTTGCTACTGCAGGTAATACATCGCCCTTTATCGGTCTTTTTGGTACTGTCTGGGGTATCATGAGTACATTCCAGGGCATAGGTTTAAGTGGGTCTGCAAGCCTTGCAGTTGTGGCACCGGGTATATCTGAAGCTCTTATTGCTACTGCAGCAGGACTGGCTGTCGCCATCCCATCAGTGATTGCATATAATTATTTTGTAGGTAAGGTACGTTTGCTTGATTCTGAACTCCAGGGATTCTCAATAGATTTTTTAAATATTATTGAACGGGAAACCCAAAAACAAAGGGGATAATCATGAATATAGGCTCAGATAATGATCAACTTATGTCTGAAATTAATGTTACTCCTTTTGTGGATGTTATGCTTGTGCTTCTCATTATTTTTATGGTGGCAGCGCCCATGATGGTTCAGGGCGTTCATGTTGACCTGCCAAAAGCCAGTACTAAACCTTTAAAAGGAAATCAGGAAAACCTTGTGGTTTCAATTAACAGCGAAAGAAAAGTATTTATAAATAATACTGCTGTAAATGTTGAGTATTTATCTGACAAATTGAGTAAAATTATGGAAAATCTTGAGACAAAAAATGTTTATTTAAGAGCAGATAAAAGTGTACCCTATGGTGTTGTGATAAATGTAGTGTCCAAAATTAAACGTGCAGGCGTAGATAGCCTCGGCATGATAACACTTCCTGAAAATAAAAAAGATTCTTAATGATATTCAATGACTACAATAATCATACCAAAATATAAAGAAGATTTTATTCTAAAATCAGATAATCGGCGCCAGCTTTCTGGTTCAGGTGTTGCCGCAGCAATTGTTTTGCACGCTATGTTGTTGTTGATAATGGTTGTGATGCAGCACCATGCACCATTTAATACAAAATTGCCGCCATCTGTAAGGGTTGACCTTGTTTCATATTCTCCTAAGCCTGAGGACCTTTTAAAATCAAAGAAAAAGCAGTCCAAGAAAATTATTAAAAAAAAGTCAAAACCCAAAAAAAATGTTAAAAAGCATGTTAAAAAGATAGCTAAACCCATTGAGAAGCCCCGGGTAAAAAAAGAAAAAGAATTTTCTGAAAAAAAGATTGATAAAACTTCAAAAATTATCGAGGCTGCAAAAAAGGATATTGAAAAAAGAGTTGAAGACCAGGAGCAAAATAAGATAAAAGATATTTTATCTGAATTAAGTGAGAAAGTTGCAGAACAGGAAATGGAAGATGATTATGAAGAAGAAGATGTCGCAGCTTCAAGCTTTAAGGCATGGGGAACGAAAAATATAGCAGAAGGCATATATAACGGTATATTGATGGCATCGGTTCAGCATAATTGGGTTTTCAATGAAAGATTAGCAAACCTTGAAAAAAATAAAGAAAAAATAAATGTACTTGTCATGATTAAAATTTTAAGGAACGGTAGACTTGCCGATATCTGGATCGAGACAAAGTCTGGCAATGAGTTCCTGGATAGATCTGCAATGAGAGCTATTAAGAAAGCAGCCCCTTTTAAACCTCTCCCTGCAGAATTCAAAGATTCTACTTATGAACTTGGGTTGCTTTTTTCACCAAAAGGATTAAAGTAGACCAATGATTTATAAAAGATTAATAAAACCTGTCTTTTTAATTGTTGCTATCGCCATATGTTTTTTTCTTATGAATAGCTCTGTTTATTGCCAGGATATAACTATATTAAATATTGACAATCCTTCCATTCGGAAAATTCCGTTGGCAATACCTGAATTTAAAAAATTCTCCGTTGGAGATATTATAGAAAAAGATGCTGAAAAAGCACAGACCCTTCTTATAGATGCCCTTGATTTTACAGGATATTTGAAAATAATTGATGCCCGGGCGTTTTTAGCTGATCCTGCTAAAACCGGGATTGCCAGAAAAGATATCAATTTTCTGGATTGGACAGGGATTGGCGCAGAATTACTTATTACCGGTGGAATAAATGTTGAAAAAAATAGAGTTAAGCTCTGGTTAAGACTTTTTGACACATTTGATATGAGACTGTTAGCAGGAAAAATTTATACAGGCGAGAGAAAAGATTTAAGATTGATGATCCATCGCTTCTGTAGTGAAGTATCTTTGAAATTAACAGGGAAACCTGGAGTTTTTAACAGTAAAATTGCTTTTGTATCAAAAATAAATGATAAAAAAGAAATTTTTACATGTGAATTTGACGGATTCAACCCTAAACAATTTACTTTCCATAAAAGTATCTCTCTTTCCCCTGCATGGTCTTCAGACTCTGAATGGATAGCTTATTCATCTTTTGCCAATGGAAACCATGACCTCTATATAAAAAGTTTTAATAAAAGACGAGGGACAATAATTAATAAAAAAGGTATGAATATTACACCTGCATGGGCACCTGGCAAATTTGAGCTGGCTGCCTGCTTAAGTTTTTCCGGAGATCCTGAAATTTATCTATTGACTGGTAAGGGAAAAATTATTAAAAGGATAACTGATAGTTGGGGAATTGATACTTCTCCCAAATTTTCACCAGATGGTCATAGTATTGCATTTGTTTCAAAACGAGAGGGGACACCTCAGATTTTTATTAAGAATTTAGAAACAAATCATACAAGAAGATTGACTTTTAAAGGTGGTTATAATACATCACCTGCATGGTCACCAAATGGTGATAGAATTGCTTATGTTGGTATTAAAAGTGGAAGAATTGATATATACACCATTGGGGTTAACGGAGATTTTCCAGTGCAGTTAACAAGTTCGACTGGAGATAATGAGGATCCATCCTGGTCTCCTGATGGAGGATTAATTGTTTTTTCTTCAACACGTATGAGGGGCAGATCCCAATTATATGTTATGACCGCTGCAGGCACAGACCAAAGGAGGCTTTTAAAATTTAAGGGGGAACAAACCGATCCTGACTGGTCTATGGTAAATAAATAAAATAGAGTCAAGTAATAATAATTAATTAAGGAGGCAGTATGAAAAAGAGAGTTTTTGTTAATTTATTAATGGCACTTTTAGTAGCTGGTCTTTTTCTGACAGTTTCATGTGCACAGAAAAAAGTTACAGTTAAGCCAACTACCGAATCTGGCCAGGATACTTCGGAACAAGGAACTTCTCCTGCCGATAATACCACCCACCACAAAAATCCACTTAAACCTGTTGCAACTGGTGATGCTGATGTGGACTTTATTAACCTGGATATATATTTCAACTTTGATAGTGCTGAGTTGGATGCTGAGGCTCAAGCTCTTTTGCAGACTAAAGCTGCTTATTTAAAAGAAAAAAGTAAAATTAATGTTATTATTGAAGGGCATTGTGATGAAAGAGGCACTACCGAATATAATTTAGCATTGGGTGAAAGGCGTGCAAAAGCTGCAAGAGATTTTCTTGTTGATTTAGGCATCCCGGCATCCCGCCTTAATATTATAAGTTATGGTGAAGAAAAACCTGCTGACCCTGGTCATAATGAAAATGCCTGGGAACGAAATAGACGTGGTCATTTTAATCTTCAATAAAGCCTTCTTATTGTTTTGTGAACGCTTAGAATATTTCAAGTGCATCAATCTCTTATAGTTTATGTCATAAGGAATTGATGCACTTGAGTTTTGTTGTTTTTTTTTAAAAAATTAGATATTTTGTTTGAGGAATAGCTATGAATAAGTTCTTTTATCTTTGTCTTATTTTTTGTCTTATTTTTTGTTCAGGTTGTGTTTCATCAAATAAAATAAATACTCTTGAAAATAGAATTATTTCTCTTGAGATTGCAAAGGATCGTCAGCTCCAAAATGACAGAGCCCGGGAGAAGATAATTGAGGAATTGAAAAAGAATGGTGATTCCGCTAATAGAAATTATGCTGCTTTAAAAGCTGAATTGAGAAGTTACAGGGCATCTATTCAAAGGCTTAGAGGAGTTATCGAAGAGACAGGACATAAATTTAAAATTCTTGATAACAAAGATATGTCTAAGGAAAATGATAAAAAAATTGAAGAATTAAACAATAAATTTCACAGAATTTCCAAACACATTACAGAACTTGAACAATACATTGGCCTTGAATCCTCAAAAAATTTGTTGTCAAATGATTCAACACCGAAGAAAAATATGGATACATCTGATGTCCAGGATATACAAGATAACAATCATGAAATAGTTAAAAATATAAATATTGGCTTAAGGGGTAAAAATGAAACACCTGAAGATGTTTATAAAAGGGCTAAAAGCTTTTTAGATAAAGGGAAATATGATTCTTCACGCCTTGAGTTTGAAAAGTTCATTAATTTATTTCCTGACTCCAAAAATGCTGATAATGCAAGATTCTGGATAGCTGAGACCTATTATCGTGAAAAATGGTTTGAGAAATCAATCTTAGAATATCAAAAGGTTATTGAAAAATATTCTACCGGGAATAAAGTTGCAGCAGCACTTTTAAAACAGGGATATTCTTTTGCTGCCCTTGGTGAAAAAGCCAATTCAAGATTGATTTTAAAAGAGCTGATTAAAAAATATCCTGACTCAAAAGAGGCAGCATTTGCAAAAAAGAAATTGGAAAGCATAAAGTAAAAAAAGAAATTGAAATGGTCAAAATTGTTGGAATCGATCCCGGACTTGCAGGAACAGGGATAGGGGTGATCCAGGGAGAGAGAGGTGATGTCCAAAAATATTCCTTTGGCAGTATCAGCACAGACAAAAAAGATCCTACCTGTTTAAGACTCAATACAATTTATATAAAAATTAGTGAATTTTTGAAAGATGAAAATCCGGATCTGGTTGTGATTGAAGATATTTATTCACTTGAAAAATATCCAAAATCAGGTATCATGTTAGGCAAAGTTGTTGGCGTTTTACTTTTAGCTTCTTATCAGGTGGGAGTGAAAATAGAGGAAGTTTCTGTGCGTGAAGTGAAAAAAGTAGTTTCAGGTAATGGTAATGCTGATAAATATCAAGTAGAAGAAGCAACAAGGCATATATTGAATCATAATCAGCCGATTCGTCCTTTTCATGCCTCTGATGCTCTGGCATTAGCATTAACCGGACTTTTCAGGTATGAATCTTATTTATGATTGGATATCTTGAAGGTAAAATAATAAAATATGAACCAGATGGCATTCTTTTGCTTGTTAATAATGTCGGTTATGAAATTTTGCTTTCTGCAAATGTTTTGTCTAATATTAAATCTAAAGATGTAAAGCTTTATATTTATTACCATCAAACTGAGAAACAGCCAAAACCGGTTTTGATAGGGTTTAAAACCCAAGAGGAAAAAGATTTTTTTCAATTGTTTATAACTGTAGATGCAATTGGTCCTCTTAAAGCCGTGAAAGCTCTTGAGATTCCAAACTCTGAAATTGCCCTTGCAATTGAAGAAAAAAATGTTAAGGCTCTTACAAATCTCAGAGGTATTGGTAAAAGAAGTGCTGAAAAGATAATTGCAGCTCTTAATGGTAAAACCGCTAAATTTATCTCATCTGATAGTGTAAAATATGATAGTATATCTGGTAGAGAACCAGACAATCTTATAAAAAGTATTGAAGATCAGGTCAGACACGTTCTTATTGAACAATTAGGATATTCAGAAAAAGATTCAAAGGTATTAATTGCAGGAGCTTTGAAAAAGGATAAGACAATATCAACAGCTGAACAACTCTTTGATTATGTATTAGATAAAGGTATGAAATCATGAATGATGGTATTATTTCATTCTCCTCTGAAAATACCAATATATCTTCAGCAAAACAATTGCCTCAAGATAGGGACAATGATATTGTCTCTCTTCGTCCTGAAAGCTTTAGAGACTATGTCGGGCAGAAAGATACTGTTGAAACTTTAAGCATTGCCATTGAAGCTGCAAAAATGAGACAGGAACCTTTAGAACATATTTTACTGCATGGACCTCCTGGTCTTGGTAAAACTACAATTTCGCATATTATTGCCAATGAAATAAATACAAGATTAACTATAACCTCAGGTCCTGCTCTGGAAAAGGGTGGAGACCTCATTGGAATGTTAACAAGCCTTGGTGATGGAGATATCTTTTTTATTGATGAAATTCATAGAATACCAAAGACTGTGGAAGAGTTTTTATATCCTGCAATGGAAGATTATGCAGTGGATTTTATTTTTGATAAAGGTGTAAATGCCAGAAGTTATAGATATAAACTAAAACAATTTGTTTTAATTGGAGCAACAACAAGAGTAGGATTGTTGTCATCTCCCTTGCGGGATAGATTTGGTATTTTTAGAACTTTGGATTTTTATTCGGTGGAGGAACTTGTCACAATAGTTAAGAGATCCGCATCGATTTTAAAAGTAAAAATAGATAAAAAAGGCGCTGTAGAACTTGCAAAGAGGTCGCGGGGAACCCCGAGAATTGCAAACAGACTTTTAAAGCGTGTCAGGGATTATTCTCAGGTTAAGGCCGATGGGAAAATTACCGAAACTGTGGTTGGTGCAGCCCTTGAACTAGAAGGTATAGATAATGTCGGTCTTACAGTTTTAGATCGTAATTATTTAAAAACTATTATTGAATTTTATCAAGGCGGTCCTGTGGGGATAGAAGCAATTTCTGCAACTCTTCAAGAAGAGACAGATACCTTGGTAGACGTGGTTGAACCTTATTTATTAAAAATCGGTATGATTATAAGGACTTCAAGTGGAAGGAAAGTTCCTGTAAAGGCATACGAACATTTAAAGATTGATTGTTAAGCTTAATGTAATAGGTTATCATAGGTTAATTGGGGATTAGAACAAACAGAAAGGATGGGAAGTGTCTCGTAAGTTTATTGTTTTATTGATAGCAGGTCTTTTTTTATTGGATTTTAAAGTATTTGCAAATACTTTAGGTAAATTACCAGAGTCTTTGATTCTTTTACCTGAAAAATGCAATGCCATTGTAGTAGAGAAAAGCAGTCAGCAGGTTTTTCTTTACTCAAATGACGGGCAAATTTCAAATGATTTGAAATTTGAATGTTCTACTGGAGAGGCATATGGTGATAAGAAGAGATCTGGCGATAAAAAAACACCTGAGGGTATTTATTTTATAAAAGATACATATGAGGATAAAGATCTTTCGCCTATTTATGGTAAAAAGGCATTCCCCATTGATTACCCGAACCTGGTAGACAAACTGGCAGGAAAAACAGGGAATAATATTTGGCTGCATGGCACAAATAAAGTGTTAAAGGCAATGGATTCCAATGGATGTGTTGCCATGGAAGATAATAATATATTAGCTCTTTCAAAATATATCGCCATAAATAAAACTCCTGTTATTATAGTAGATAAGCTGTCCATGGCAGATCAGGAGAAACTTGCTGCAAAGAGAAAAATGATCCTGGAATGGTTTAAAGGATGGAAAGATTCAATAAATCATGGCAGTTATCATGATTATTTGAGTTTTTATGATGATTCATATTTGCCTGATATCTCATGGTGGAAAGACTGGTATTTAATAAGGGAAAGAACTAAAAAGAAAGTTAACAACTTTAGCGTGATTTTAAGCCAGAAGGGTATTTATAACCAGGGTAATATATATGTTATTATTTTCAATATGGCGGTGAAATGTTTAAAACAAAATATTGATTTTGGCACACGAAAGCTTTTTGTAATAGAAAAAAATGATGGGTATAAAGTTATAGGTGATGTATATCAGGAGAAAAAAATAAATAAGAATAAAAACCCATATCCACTAGTACAGGCAGCAACTTACCTTGCTAAGAATCTGGAACAGGGACCGGATATTATAGATATTATTCAAGATTGGGCTAAGGCATGGAATGATAAAAATATGGAAATTTATTCTTCATACTATGCAAAAGATTTTTATTCGGATGGACTTAATAAACAAAAATGGGTACAAAGGAAAAAAGACCTTGCTAAGAGATATGATTATATCAAAGTTGTTATAAAAGATCTTCAAGTAAACAGAGGCAAAAAAAATATTTTGGTAAAGTTCTTGCAGGATTATAAATCCAGCGGATTTAGTGCAATTGGTATTAAAACATTAATATTTATTCATGAGGATAAAGGATGGAAGATATATCACGAGAGCTGGAAAAAGAAATAGAATCATATTCCAGCCCGGCCCGCATAAAGCGTAAAAGCGCAACCATGCTCATTGCTGTTGACGATTTTGGGAAAATGAAGCCAGCGGATTGGATTAAAAAATTCCTTGTTGTTTTAGTGGTGATAAGTATATTCTTTTTTCTTACAACCATACAGTTTTACAGGCTTTATTCCAATTATAAGGCTGAATGCATAAGTTTGCGAACAAATCTGGATCTGGCAGAAAAAAAAGTCAAAAATTCCATTAAAGAAAAAGAATTCCTCATGGCAAAATTGGTAATGTCAGATAAAAAGCCTGTTAAATTAAAAATAGAAGAAAAAAAGAATATAACCAAAATCATTGAAAGCAAAGTGGTAAAGGTAGTAAAAAAAAGACAGATTCCTTCTGCTCCAACATCTTTGAATAAATCTGGATCTATACAAGGAGCGCAGAAAAAATTACAAAAATATAGGAATCAACCACCAAAGGATATAACCCAAGCGCCCCAAAAGGATATCCAGAATGAAATTATTAAACCAGCCCCATCAGAAGCTGAGCCAGAGCAAAAAAAGATTAAAAATGTTGGCATTGATAGATTTGTGATAACAAAAGATAAAGACACAGGAGATGTATTTATTAATTTTAGAGTCTTGAATATTGCAAGTGAACAAGGAGATGCCTCTGGTCGAGTTTTTGTTCTGTTATGGTCGAAAAACAAATCTGATATGAATAAATTGGTTGTTCCCACTGTGCCTCTTAAGGATAATATGCCGGCAATCCCAAGAAGAGGGCAATATTTTTCCATTGCACATTTTAAATCTGTGAAATTTAAAATTCGGAATATTCCAAATCCTGAATTGTTTGATAAAGCTACGGTTTTTGTGTTTGGAAAAGAAAATAAATTGATTCTAAATGAAGAAATAAATATATCAATAGGGCAATAAATACAATATGAAAAAAAATATTAAATTTACACTATTTGTTTTTATTTATGTGTTTTGCCTTATTTTTTTTATTTGCAATTATGCATATGCTCAAAAAAGGACTTATACTGTTTATTTTTCAGGTGAAGATAATGAGCTCCATGTTTACAAGGTTAATGGTACTGAGCCTGGAAAGACCCTCATGATAATAGGCGGGATTCAAGGGGATGAAGCAGCAGGATTCCTTGCAGCTGATAGATACGCTGATATCTCATTAAAGAAAGGCAATCTTATTGTAGTGCCCAGAGCGAATTTTCCTTCAATCTTAAAACAGGAGAGGAAAATCAATGAGGATATGAATAGAAAATTTTCCGGAGATGACGTGGAAAATTATGAAGCACGTGTGGTTGAGGTGCTTAAGAAACTTATTCAGGAAAGCGATTGTTTAGTAAACCTCCATGAGGGGTCTGGTGTTTTTTCAACGACATGGCAGGGTCCTTTGCATAATCCTGCAAGGTTTGGGCAGTCGATTATTGCTGATACTGCATTTTTTGAGGACGAGAAGCTTGGAATTAAAATAGATCTTAAAAAAATGGCTGAATTTGTAATTAAAAGAGTCAATAAATATGTAACTAATCCTGATTATTTTTTTCATTTTAATGATCATGAAACAGCTAGACCTGATACAAAACATAAGGAACAAAGAAGGTCTGCTACATATTATGCTTTATATCATTGCAAAATCCCTGCTTTTGGTGTCGAATCGGCAAAAGCTTTACCATTGGAACAAAAGGTTAAACAGCATATTTACGCAATTAATGGATTTATGGAATTAATGGGAGTAATCCCTGAAACTCCAGGTAGTGATCTTAGAAAACCAGAGCTCCAATATGTAATTATTGTTGTTAATAATAATGTTCCGGTTGTAGTTGGTTCCATGCAGCATTTAAAGATTAATAAAGGTGATATTGTTGAAGTCTTAGATGTAGTTGCAAACTATAAACGTGGCTTGAGCGCTGATATAATCGGGGCTGGCAGTGATCTTAATGATATGAAAAAAAAGATCAGGATTGATGAAGAAACCAGAATTATTATAAAAAAAGATCATTACCCTTGTGGCAGTATTTTTCTAGATTTTCATTCTGGCAATATTTCAGAAACAAATAAATTGTCAATATCAGAGTCAAAAAAAATTGTCACACTTAAATATAAGCTTAAGGTGAATGGCAGGATAAAAATTGTTGACAACTATAGTCATATTAAGCTTAAAAGAGGGGATAAATTAATTATTTTAGATTTAATTTCAGGCAATATAGATCCTTCGGAATATGTAGTTAATTTTAAAGGCTTTGTTGGTAACCGTCGCAATAATAAAGGAGAAGACAGAGGATATCTTATTGATACAGGTAAAAAAAATGTATTGATGAAACAATATTCAATTAATGAGCAGGATAAACATTATTATATATTTACCAGTTTAGATGATAAAGAGGTCGGTAAATTATTTATAGATTTTTAGTATATTTTTTGACCATAAAGTTTAGGAGAGAAAGATGAATAAAAAAAACCTTTCAATTATTGATAAAGAATTAACAATAGAAGGTTCTATTTCAAGCAGTGGAAAATTAATAATAAAAGGCAAGATAAAAGGCGAGATAAAAGGTGATATCATTGTCATAGCTGAAGATGGCGAGGTCGATTCTAATTCTGCAATAGTTGCAAGTATGACAGTAGGCGGAAAATTTAATGGAGATTTAATTGCTTCAAAAGAGCTCATAATATTATCTACAGGGAGTTGTGCAGGTAAGGTGGAATGTAAGGATTTAATTGTTGAAAATGGCGGCATTTTAAATGCGGAGGTGTCATGCACGACTACAGGTCAGGTCGATGGTGGGAAACAAAGGGAAAAAATTAAGCTTGCAAAAAAAGAGATGAAAGAAACCAAGAAGATCGAATTGTAGAATTTGCTTGACATATATGAGGAAATATACTAATACTATTGAATTATTTTTTTGATATGAACAGGAGCTTGAAGAATTGAATAAATTTACATATAGTGCAAAAAGATCAGATAACAAAGAGAATTGGTGTATAATTGATGCAAAGGATAAAGTCCTTGGTAGATTAGCATCAGAAGTAGCAAGAAGGATTAGAGGGAAACATAATCCTTTATTTACTCCCCATGTTGATACGGGAGACTGGGTGATTGTTATTAATGCTGATAAAATCCGCCTCACAGGGAATAAGTGGGATGGCAAAAAGTATTATAGACATTCAGGTTATATTGGGAGTATAAAATCAGAGACAGCGCGAGAGCTTCATGATCGCAAACCTACAGAACTTGTGAAAAAAGCTGTCACAGGCATGCTTCCAAAAAATAAACTTGGAAGACAACTCAATAGTAAATTATTTGTTTACGCAGATGATCAGCATCCCCATGCTGCTCAAAAACCTGAAATAGTTGATTTATAGAAAAAATTAAGGGACTAAAAAGTATTCATGGAAAATACAAATACATTTTACGCAACAGGTAAAAGAAAAAGCTCCATCGCAAAAGTTTGGCTGACACCTGGCAATGGAAGATTTATTGTTAACAATAAAGATATGAATGAATATTTTGTTCAGGATACTGTGCGAGATATGTTGACAGCTCCATTGTCGTTAGTAGAAAAAAAAGATGCATTTGATATCAAAATAACTGTATTGGGTGGTGGTGTTTCAGGGCAGGCAGGTGCTATTACACTTGGTTTGTCAAGAGCGCTTCTCCTTGTTGATCCTGATCTCCGTGGTATCTTAAAAGACTATGGATATCTCACGCGTGATTCAAGAATGAAAGAGCGTAAGAAATATGGTAAAAAAGGAGCACGAGCAAGCTATCAATTTTCAAAAAGATAATTTATTTTATAAAATATTTGTATATTTAAAGGGTGAGCATTTTTGTTAATGCTTGCCTTTTTCTATTTTTAATATGAAGACTTATTTATTTTATGATATCGAGACAAGCGGTTTAAACCCGGTTTTTGATCAGATCTTAACTTTTGCATCAATAAGAACTGATGAAAACTTTAATGAGGTTGAACGCAATTCTTTTATCATTAAGTTAAGACCTGATATAGTCCCGTCCCCTCAGGCTTTTCTTGTCCACAGACTTACCTTTGATGACTTAAGTGCAGGAATTAGTGAGTATGAAGCTGTTAAACAGATTCATACAATGGTAAATCAACCGGGAACTGTCAGTCTTGGCTATAATACCTTGAAATTTGATGATGAATTTTTGCGATTTTCATTTTACCGGAATCTTTTTGATCCATACACCCATCAATATAAGAACGGGTGCTCTCGTATGGATATTTTTCCTTTTACAATACTTTTTTATATTTTTAAGCCCCAGGTGATTGTGTGGCCTCAAAATAATGAAAAAATAAGTCTTAAGCTTGAAGCAATCAGCGCAAAAAATTCTCTTGTTACTTCAGGGAGAGCCCATGAAGCAATGGCAGATGTTGAAGCAACTTTGAACCTTGCCAGGATTTTTGCAAAAGAAAAAGAAATATTTACTTATATTATTGATTTTTTTAATAAACAAAAAGATGAACAAAGAATTAATAAGTTTAAAAAATCAATAAAGATAAAAGGTTTTAGCTATAAACTTGGTATTATACTATCTCATAGATTGGGCTTTGATGCTAATTATATGGCTTTAGCTATTAACATTGGAAAATCCATAAAATATTCGAATCAGAATTTGTGGCTGAGACTTGATAAAGAGTCTTTACTTAGATTTGCTGATAAACCGGAAGATTTAAGTTGTTTGATTGAACGCAAGAGATTTGGAGATCTACCAGTTATTCTTCCTGCAATCGATAGATTTGTAAAAAAGCTTAATAGAGAGAATTTACAAATTGCTGAAAATAATATTAAGGAAATTTTAAATAATACCCAGGATTTTTTTGAGATTACAAAATTTTATAAAGAATTTGAATATCCATATATTCCTGATCTTGATCCTGATGCAGAACTTTACCAGACTGGATTTTTTTCCATAACTGAAAAACAAGATATATCAAGTTTTCATCGTGGGGATTCAGAATCAAGAATACAGCTTATTGATCAAATGAAGACCAAAAGAATTAAAACCCTGGCTCAAAGAATAATTAACAGGAATCATTCTTTGTTTGATAAAGAATCTCTTGAATCAATGAAATCCTCTGAATTTGCACAGCTTTTGCATAGATTGAGAGTCTCTGATTCTGATAAAGTGGTCAAAGGATATAAAGAAGACAGGAAATTTAATTGTGCAGATGCGCTAAAAGAGCTTTGTTCTGTGAATGAGCTTGACTTAGATAGTGAACAGAAAAAAATTATTGACTGGCTAAAAGATTATATTCAAAAATACTAAATCTCGCCCTATCTCTTTTAAACAACTACTATAGCCTGGAAAGCCTTTGAAGATCATCGATTTGGGCGCTATGTATAAATGTATTTAAATCGTTTTCTTTTTCTGAGGAAATATTCGTAAATTTTATTCCTATAAAAACATGAGTCTCAGAAAAATTATTATTTACCCTGATGATTTCAGCTTTGGCCGGTATAATGCTGATAGGTTCCATTTTAGAGGGATCATGTTTGCTTTCTTTTTGAAGGATCATGCCAAGTTTTATTGTTTCATGGGGTTTGATTTTAGTTAAGGGGTTTGTTTTTAAATTATTCTTTTTGGGACAGATAATGCCTGCTCCTGCAAATGAAATATCACGAAAGATAAAGTCCTTTTTAGTTATATATTCTTGATCAAGATATATAATCTTCCCATTGATTGCGAAATGACTACTTAATGATAATCTGTATGCAGAACGAACATTTGTTGTGTCAATTATTGGTGGAAAATATTTTAGTTGTATAGCATCTACCTTGTTTTTCCCCGCAAGAGTGTAGCCCTGGAGAAAGTTTTCAGGTCTGCATTTTATGCCAACACGAGTTTTCCCTTTGTCTCCTTTTATGACAGCAGTTAAATGCATTTCGTCATATTTGGTGTTTTTTGTTACAGGATTTAGAGGCTGCGCTATTATAATAGTATGGTCATGATGGTTGATATCATAAATAATTGAAGATTTAGCATATGGTGTTAGAGAATTCAGGTTAAATACTAAATCAACTCTAAGCGAGGGGGAAAAAATTTTTTTAAATTCCATATATCATAAAAAAATCAGGCAATATATGATATATCCAGTATATTGCCTGATGAGTAGTATAATTTATTTATTTTACAGCATCTTTTAAGGCTTTCCCTGGAACAAATTTCGGAACTGTTCTGGCAGGAATATCAATCTCTTTTCCAGTCTGTGGATTTCTTCCCTTTCTTGCTTTTCTATTAGCAGTCTTAAATGTGCCAAATCCAACCAGGGTTACAGAGTCATTGCCGGAAAGAGCTTCTGTGATTGATGCAATCATGCAATCAACAGCCGCATGAGCTTCTTTTTTACTGTTAAGCACTTCAGAAACTTTGTTAATTAAATCACCTTTGTTCATCGTTATCACTCCTTTTTTACGGTTGCTTATTAAATCCTTATTGAATTTAACTCACCAATTAATATACTTTCTACAGCATTAAACGTACGTTACGCGGTTGTAGAGCGCGTGTCAAGTGTTTATTCCAATTTTTTTTGTAAAAAAAGTTGCTAAAACCGCGCCAACCCGCTAAAATAGGAGAAAAATACCGGAGAAAATTATGGAAGCTAAATTAGTGAATCCCTTTATTGAAGGGGCTTTGTATATACTTGATACAACTGCCTTAGTTAAGGCAAAACCAGAATCAATTTTTTTAAAAAAGAATCTTGTTTCCCAGGGAGATATATCAGGTATGCTTAATATTGATGGTGATGTGACAGGGTCAGTGGCTGTTGTTTTTTATAAAAATACTATTTTGGGTGTTGTTTCAGCAATGTTTGGTGAAGAAATGACAGACATGAATGAAGAAATAGATGATGCAGTCGGCGAAATCAGCAATATGATAGCAGGGCATGTAACTACAAAGATGAGTGAGATGGGAAAACAAGTTAAGATTAAGCTTTCGGGAGTGGCTTCAGGAACTAATCATGTGATTGAACATGCCAAAGGCTCAGGACCTGTTTTAGTGGCGCCTTTTAAAACAACCAAAGGCAGATTTTCGATTGAGATGGCTTTTAAAAATTAGGGATTATTACAAGATTATCACTATATATCAGTGAACAAGTGTAATTGTAAAATACCATCTTATGAGTTCGTGCCCAAAAAATATATAAATTATAGCTACAAGAGACAGATATGGACCAAAAGGGATTCTAAGCTTTGTGTCTATAATCCTTGAAGAAATCATTATTATGATTCCTGCAATGGTACCGGTTAAAGATCCTATAAAAATAGTAAATATTACTCCCTGCCACCCGATTGCACCGCCAATCATAGCAAGAAGTTTTATGTCGCCGCCTCCCATCCCATTAATTTTTTTAATGAAATAATAAATTAATGCAATGGCATAAAGGCTGCCACCGCCAAGTAGTATGCCAAGAATAGAATCTTGAAAACTGATTTGAGGGATAAATAATGGAGATGTGGCAAAAATAATTATACCGGGTAATGAAAAAATATCAGGAATAATTTGATAATCAATATCAATAAAAGAAATAATAATCAGTATGGAAATAAAACTAAACCAGAATAATGTTATTGAAGAATACCCGAATTTGATAAAAAGAAATAGCAGGATAAAACCTGTCAGTCCCTCAATAATGGGATATCTAGGAGAAAAAGGATGTTTACAGTATTTACATTTGCCCAACAGCATAAAATAGCTGAAAACAGGTATATTAAAATAAAAAGGGATTTTTTTGTGACAGAAAGGGCAGGAAGATCCGGGTGTTACAATGGATATTTTTTTTGGTATTCTATAAATGCAGACATTATAAAAGCTACCAAGGCATGCCCCGAGCATAAAAATCATAAAATATAGCAGTTTATCAATATAAAG
>Ga0256845_1001804_pt1 | contig 16617 bp, 11 predicted proteins | sample RiftiametaG_FD_189101 | JGI IMG/M metagenome (GOLD analysis project Ga0256845, IMG submission 189101) | Tube worm associated microbial communities from hydrothermal vent at the East Pacific Rise, Pacific Ocean - Riftia | ecosystem: Host-associated > Annelida > Integument > Unclassified ...
ATGTTTTTAGTTTTTCTAGAAAACAATATAAAAATATTTTTGAAAGAAGAATTTTATATATTTTGCTGAGTTTCCACAATGAACCCCAACTTATTTATATACGTTATTCACCTAATAGTTTTATCCTTTTTTGGCGTAATATGCGTACCTTTTTAAGGTATTAAGTACTCTTATACGTTTAAGTATAAACTATTAGATTTGACTAAGGTAAGTATAAAATTAAAAATCATCAAACGGATTTTTAATCTTTTTCAAACTTCTTGTAGAAACATGTGTATAAATCATAGTAGTTTTTGGATTACTATGCCCTAAAAGTTCTTGAATATAACGAATGTCTGTGCCGTTTTCTAATAAATGAGTTGCAAAACTATGACGTAAACTATGCAACGTAATACTTTTTTTTATATCGGTTTTTTCCAAATTGTTTTTTAAAATTTTTCGGGAACTTGTTGCCGAATATTGGTCGCTTTGTTGACCTGTAAAAAGATAATTTTTAGGTTTATAAATGCTTACATAGTCCTTTAATAAAATAGCGAAATTGGTAGACAAAAGTGTGTAACGATCTTTTTTTCCTTTTGCCGATTTTATATGAATTAAATTTCTGTCAAAATCTACATCAACAAGTTTTAAATTAATAGCTTCTCCAATACGCAACCCTGCAGAATAAAGAAGCGTAAGCAAAGTTTTGTGTTTTAAATTAGTAATAGCGTTTAGTAGTTTTTTTACTTCATCAATAGTTAAAACTACAGGTAATTTTCGTTCTTTTTTAGGTCTTGTAATTTCCAATTCAGCAACATTAATTTTTTGATATTCTAAGTATTTTTTAATCCCACTAATACATTGGTTTTGGTAAGAAATCGATTTATTTGGATACACAATAAAATCATAATTAAACTGCTCAATCAATCGCGCACTTATCTGCGTTATTTTCTTTTTATACATATACCGTAAAAAGAATGCCGTAACCTCAATATATGTATGCACTGTATTGTCGCTAAATCGGTTTTGTTGTAGCCATTTTTTAAATTTTAGTAAATCATTTTTTTGAGAATCAGCAAGCGCTGGTAAGAAGATGTTTTTGTTTTTTTCTTCGGATAATTTCTTTTTCTGAAACGCACTATAATCTACAAAATAATTCTTCTCTCTTAGATGATTGTAAATCTCTTTTTTATTCTCTGTAGTATTAGGAAGGTAAAAAGCACGATGTGTGGCACTCCATTTTATGTCAGATAGTTTCTTTAGATGTAGTCTAATTTCATCATCATACGGAAACTGAATGGCAATAATTTCATTTTTACGATGCACTAAAGGCAAGATAGAAATTCTTTTCATTATTTTTTTAGCCCAATTTAGGTAAAAAGACTAAAATAGGCAAGTGTGCTAAAAAAAAGAATTGTTTAAGTAAACAACGCTTTTAATTCGGTAGCATCATTTGGGTTCATTTTATCGGCCAAAACCAGGCTTAGTTGTTTTCTTCTTAAGGCACCTACAAAACGTTTTTTTTCTAAATCAGTTTCTGGAATTACAGCGGGAATTTTTACTGGGCTTCCTGTTTCATCAACAGCAACAAAAGTATAAATACCTTCGTTTACCTTTGTTTTATTACCAGATTCTCGGTCTTCAATCCAAACATCTACATAAATTTCCATAGACGAATTGAAAGCGCGCGATACTTTTGCTGCTACAGTTACCACACTACCTACAGGTACAGTTTTGTTAAAAACTACATGGTTTACTGCGGCTGTAACTACAATTCTACGAGAGTGTCGGCGTGCAGAAATACTGCAAGCTCTGTCCATTCTTGCCAATAATTCTCCTCCAAAAAGGTTGTCTAAATAATTGGTTTCTCCAGGTAAAACAAGATCGGTAAGTATGGTTAAAGACTCTTTGGGTGCTTTGGCTTTCATCAGAAAAAAGATTGATATTTTTTGTACAAATATATACAATCACATAGAGTGATTGTGTTAAAAAGTAAATTATAAATTGACGTTAATTTTTTTTAGCAACTAATAACCATGCGTCTTTAGAAATGGTTTTCTGAATTTTATAGAGGTTATTTGTGGCATCGTTTCTGTTTTCAAAACTTGCAAAAACAACTTGAGTCAGTCCCCATTTGTTTTTACCGAGAATTTTGGCGTCAAAACCTTTCTTTTTTAGTTGATGTATTTTCTTTTCAGCATTTTCAGGGAAACGAAAAGCACCTGCAACAATATGAAAATTTTTAGTAGCTACTTTTTCTACATTTAAATTAATAGTTGGTAGCGGATTGCTGATAACAAAGGTAGCTTCTTGTATTTTTTTCTCTATTTTTTGTTGATGTGCTGCAAAAATATCTTTTTGTTGTTGGTTTTTTTCATAACCATTCCACCCTACAAAACCTAAGGTAAGTAAAATAGCAGCAGTTGCAGCATATTTTATAAAAACAGGAATTCTTTTTTGTGCTGTTTTATCAGCAGTAATTAAAGGAATTACTTTTTCTGTATGGTGTTTTATTTCTGTAGATTCAAAGGCGGATAATCCGAAGGAAGCCGTTAAATAATTAGATGTTGTATTCGGTTCAAAAATTATTTTTTGTGCTTCATTTAAAGAAAAAGTACCTACCGATGCAATTTGAACAGTATTAGAAAGCAATTCTTTTTTCCAACTAGAAACAGTATCAGCAATTGCTTTATTTGCTTGTTCAAAAGAAATTCCTTTTAAAGAAACCATATAGTTTGCTAGCAATCCATCATTGTGTTTTAAATTTGCATTGAAAGAAATTTGCTTTGTTGGTGGGTAAAAAATGTGTGAATCTTGGTCTAGTTTCGAGGAGATTTGGTTGGTGATAAATCCGCCAAAATTAGGCACAATGACACAATCGTATCTGTATAATAAATCGTTAATATAATTCGCTACTGTCATAGTAAACAAAGATAGAAAAATTATGAGATAAAGAAAGTACTCCTTTTAAAATTTATCAACAAATATTTTAAAACAGCATTTTATCTAAAAACTAGTGTCTCCACCTTCTGTATCTCCTTCTACCATTTCTAGATTCTCCTTTTTTACCGAGTGTGTTAAATTTCCAACTAAAGCTTAGCATAAAATATTGTTGTAAAACGGTACTTTCAGAATCTTCAATATAATTTTCTGTGGCAGTTCTTCTAGAATTGGTGTTTTGATTTAAAATATCGTATGCTTTTAAACTTAAAATTCCTTGGTCTTTAAATAAAGAATATGCCAAAGTAGCGTTCCAAAACCAAGCACTTTTTTGAAAGCCTCCTGTAATGTTAGGATTGTAGGTATATCTAATATTATTACGCCATTCTAATTTTTTAGGTACTGAGGTTCTGGTATTGATACTTAAGGAGTGTCTTGTAAATTTCTGTGTTTTGAAATTGCTTAAATCATACTGTTTGTTTGATAATGAAATGCTATAACGTGGTTCTATTTCTAATACATTTTTCCAGTCAAAAGTAAATCCGAAATTTGGCGATAATGCTTGTGTTTTAGAACTGTATTGTTGGTTGTTGTAAAAGTTGATATTCTTATTAGAGCTAAAGCGCAATCCTGTTCTAAGTTTAATGCTTTTTACATCATCTATTTTAAATTTTTTAGTATAAGTGGCACCTAAACTTAAGGTATAATTCCCGTTTACATTTTCGTATGTTGTTTTTCTTATTAGTGTAGTGGGGTCTATAATTCTCTTAGAGATAATATTATTGGTTGTATGTCTAAAACTTGCGTAGCCAAAAAAACCTGTTCCTTTTTGAAAATTAAATTTATGATATCTAAGATAGTACCGATGATTATCGGTTGGTTTCAAGTTAGGATTTCCTGTAATAATATTTAAAGGGTTAGAAATATCTTCAAATGGCTGTAATTGTCTTAAAGACGGGGCTGAGTTTCTTAATGTGTAGCCAGAATATAAGGATGCTTTAGAATCAAACTTATATCTTAATCTAGTTGATACTTCTACAGCTTCAAAACCTCTTTCTAAGTTTAAAAGAGGTCTTAATCCATCTTCACTTTTTAAGTTTCTAAAAATGTATCCTGTTTTAAAACTAAGTCTTATTTTCTTTTTTATATAGGCAATTTTGGCTGTTGATGTTTTACTTTGATCAAGATAGGTAAAATCGGTACTTAATTGATTATTAAAAATTGAATATAGCTGTGTATTTGTATCAAAATCATAGGTGCTTTTTACATTTTCTCTTTTATTATTTGCATACCGATAGCTAAAATCTAAATACAATTTTTTGCCAATTAGAGGTTGTCTATAGAGCAATGTTGTAGCTAAATGGTTATATTTTGAGGATTCTTTACCAAACTGGTTTCTAATTTCTATAGCTGTGTTAATTATTTCTGTATTAGAAAGATTATAGCTCTCTCCATTAGAGTTATCAATTATATTATCGATATCAAGCTCTAAAAAAGAACCTTTTGCACCAAATTTTTTAGTAAGTTCTATATAATTGCTAAATCTATTTGATGTAGAAATAGCGCTATTAGTACTTGTAGAAGTGTTTATTAATGTCTTGTTTTCGTCTAAGGTTTCTTCAAATCGATTAGAATTACGGTCTCTTTTATTAAATTTAAAAGAAGGGTTTATGTTGATTAGAAATGTTGAATCTATTTTAATATCAACCTCTAAATCTAAATTATGATTGTTGCTGTTATTAAGTGATGATGATTTTGAGTTAGAAAAATATCGACGGGTTGGTAAGATGTTTTCTCTATTTCGAACCGATTTATTCTCAGAATTGCTCGATGAGTAAAAGTAATTAGCGTTGATATCTATTTTTTTACCTAATTTATCTGCATAGGTAAATCCTCCATTTTTACTGGTTGTAATTCCACTCCCTCCAAAACCCCTTCCTGAAATAGAAAAAGACATAGCGCGTCCCCCAGACATTCTATCTAATTCTCCAAAACTAAATCCAGGAGAATTTGTATTATTTCCTCCAATCAAAACACTTAACCTTGTATCGTTATTAAATCTGTTTACCATGGCAGCAAATTCATATCGCCTGTTTGTGCCTTTTCCTGCGGAAACTTTACCAAACCAACCTTTATTGTTTTCTTTTTTTATAGTCAGGTTAATAGTTTTATTGTCATCATCTCCTTTTTGCCCTGTAAAAGCTTCTGCCTTGGTTTTGGTATTGGTAATTTGTACTTTTTCAATAAGTCCTTTACTTAAATTTCTTGTTGTAATGGTTGGGTCGTTTCCGAAAAAAGGCTTTCCATTAACTAAAATTTTATTTACAGGTTTACCGTTTATAGTAATTTTTCCACTTGCATCTACCTCAACACCAGGTAGTTTTTTAAGTAAATCTTCAACATTGGCACCTTTTTTTGTTTTAAATGATTTTACATTAAATTCTAAAGTGTCTTTCTTAATTGTAATTGGCGCTCTAGATGTAATTACAATCTCATCGAGAGTGTTTTTATCTTGTTCTAAAAATATAGTTCCTAAAGAAATATCTTTTCCAGTAAATTCTATATTTTTAGAATAAGATTTATACCCAATGTATGAAATATATAGTTTTACTTTTTTTTCAAAAGATTTTCCTACTAAAGAAAAATGTCCTTTTTCATCAGTAATTGTATACGTTGTAACCGTTGAGTCTTTTGCCTTTTCTAAATGAACTGTAGCAGATTCTATAGGTGTTTTATCTTCTTTTAAAAGAACGTTTCCTGTGATTTTGAAAGAAATAGATTGTGCAAAAAAATGAGTGGTAGATAAAAAAAGAAATACCCATAAAAACTTTTTCATAAGATAGTGTAAGTTGAAGTCGGTTATAAGGAGCAAAGAAACTAAATATTGTTGCGCTGTATTATTAAACTAATGTTAAAAAGAAGAATTAGTAATAAGTTTTTCTTTTGTATATTGATGCAATATGAAAGAAGAAAAATTATTAGCCATTTTACGTTTGCAAAAAGCCACAGGGGTCGGAGATATTCTTGCCAAAAGATTAATTGCGGCTACAGGTAGTGTAGAACAGGTTTTTAAAGAAAAGTCAGTAACTCTTCAAAAAATAAACGGAATAGGTGGTTATGTTTTAAAACATTTGTTTGATAAGAAATTGATAAAATCCGCAGAAAAAGAGCTTGCCTATATTGCTAAAAACAATATTGCATATACTTATTTTTTAGACGATGATTATCCGCAGAACTTAATAAATTGTATCGATGCGCCGATATTAATTTTTAAGGATGGAAACATTGATTTAACAAATCAGCGAATTATATCAATAGTTGGTACCCGAAAAATTACATCTTACGGACGTGATTTTTGCAATCAATTGTTAGAAGATTTAGCAACATATAATCCGATTATTGTAAGTGGTTTTGCTTACGGAGTGGATATTTGTGCGCACAAAGCAGCTGTAAAAAACAACTTACAGACTATTGCTGTTTTGGCTCATGGTTTTGATCAAATTTATCCGAAGGTACACAAAAAATACATACATCAACTCAATAAAAATGGAGGTTTTTTAACTGAGTTTTGGCATGATGAAAATCCGTTAAGAGAAAATTTTTTAAAACGAAATAGAATTGTTGCAGGTATTTCTAAAGCAACCATAATCATAGAATCTGCCGAAAAAGGAGGCTCTTTGGTAACGGCAGATATTGCCAATTCATACAACCGAGATGTGTTTTCGCTTCCAGGAAGAACAACCGATGTGTACAGCAAAGGGTGTAATGATTTAATCAAAACAAATCAGGCACATTTACTAACATCAGCAGCAGATATTGTGCAGATGCTTAATTGGGATGTGGATAAAAAATCAGTAAAACCAAAACAGCAAAAATTATTTGTAGAATTGAACGAAACAGAGCAAAAAGTATACGATTATCTGCATAAGAAAGGGCAGCAAGTATTAGATGTTATTGCCTTAGATTGTGCAATTCCTACTTACACATTAGCGCCCATTTTATTGCAAATGGAGTTGAAAGGAATTATAAAGCCTTTACCAGGAAAACTGTTTGAAATCAGTTAATAATCCGTATTTTTGATATCAAAAACAAACCTATCATGGCATCCGAAGAAAAATTAATGTCGCAAAAAAAGCCTGCATTTCCCGTTACTAAAAGGTTGCAAAATTATTTACTAGAACAGGGAAGGAGTGTGAAAATTCCTATTTTTTATGATGATTTGTTGCGTTTTCAAGGCGCTGTTACTGTGTACGATAAAAATGATGTAGATACACTTTGGATTCGCGCATATTACTCTGAATTTGATAGAGAAGAAATAGATTTAAGTTTAAAGAAAATATATACTATTTTACATTCTGATGGAAATGAGAAAAATATAAAACACCTAAATATTGACGCTGTTGATTATTGTACTTTTGGTAATTCTAAGCCGTTTAGAGTAAAAGTTCGGAATATTTTAAACGATAATTATACTTATTTCTACATTAAAAAAACAGATGCCTCTCGTATTTATGGTTTAGAGTTAGAGCATATTTTATCACCAGATCATTTAAATTTTTTGGTATATAAAGAAACATTGATAGAAGAGCATATTGCAGGAATTCCGGGAGATGTTTTTATTGAGGATAAATTACCAAAATGTTCTCAAACAGAAAAAGCACAAATTGCCAAAGAGTTTGTAAAGTTTAATGAGCGTTGTATGATTCGCTTACTAGGAGATATGCGTTCGTATAATTATGTAATAATCCCTGTGCATGATTTTGATAAAGTGGTGTATAAAATTAGACCGATAGATTTTGATCAGCAATGTTTTGAAGGAAAATTTAAAGTCTATTATCCGCAGTTTTTTAAAGAAAATTTTAAAATAGTAGCGATGGTAGGAGAGAAGTTGCAAGAAAGTTCTATAGAACAATACAAATTAGAAGAACGCTCTATTATTGCAAAAAGAATGTTGAGCTCAGAGAATAGAATTACCGAATTGGTTGCTTGTATGATTGAGGATAAAATATCAACCGATAAAAATATAGCGCTACTAAAGCAACAAATTTTTGATTTTACACATGATCTCCATTTTAAAAAATGTAAAAATATGGGCGAAATTTTACAAGCTGCACTTGGTTTTGTAAAACGAAATTATGAAGATATACATATGAAATAGACCTTTTTTTATAATTAAGTATTTTAAACGCAGTTCATTTAATGTGTCTTTAAAATTAATAATAAGAATTCAAATAGGTAGGCGTTAATTTTTAATTACTTTAAAAGTTTGCACTTTTAAATTCTCATAAACTTTAACAAAATAGATGCCTTTAGCGTATTTTTTAAAAGGGATATTTATTACAGAGCTATTTTTTTGCAATCGTTTTTTTAGAATAATTTTTCCATTTATTTCGTAGATTTTAACAAAAGTATTTTCTTTTACTGGAGATGAAAACGAAAGATAAAAAATATTATTTATAGGGTTTGGGTATAATGTTGAGTTGTTTGTTTCTTGAAAATCTACACTTAATACAAACGCATTTATTTCAGATAAAAAATAGACCCATTTTAGATTTCCTTTCCAAGAGTTTGTAGAGGTAACCCAACTGTCTAATATTTTTTCTGTTAGATTATTATTTGAATCGTATGTTTGTGTATATCTAAAATTGTTGGTGCAAACTTCTGTAGAAATACTACACTCTTGATTTCTTAATTCACTAAGGTTTCCGTCTGTGTACGAATAAAAATTCTTTTCTATATCTCTTAATTCGCCTGCAGAAGCATTCCAAACCTGTTTTATAGATGTTAAAATGTTGTCATCCGTATTATAAGTGTAAATGTGTTTTGTAAAGGTGTAATTGTTCCAATTTCCGTTGCCAATATTATAACGAATTAGATCTTTCTCAGTAACTAAATTCCCGGTGTATGTATAGATTGTTCGTTCTTCGTTTTGCCAAAATGAAGTAGGAGAATCCCATTTTTGAGTTAGTAAGGTGTCTAATTTAGAGTTTTCATAGGAATACGAATATTTTTTATTGTTTAGAAAAGCTCCGCTGCTATAAGTTTGTGTTATTTTATTGCTAATTCCGTCAGAACTGTAAGTAGAATTACTTTTAGAACTCAAATTCCAAATGCTGTTATAGAATAAAGAATGAATATATTCTATTTCATTATCAGTGGTATCATATTGGTATTCGTATTTATGTGTGTCCGTCCAACTTGAAGTTCCATTATTCCAGTTTTGTTGATTGTTTTTTAAGAGATTATTGTTTGCATCATACATTTTGTCAAATTGATAAAAATTTGTCCAAGTTGTACCATTTCCATCTAATCGTAACAGTTTTGTTTCTTTGTTTCCTTCATTTGCATAGGTAAAAATTTCTTTTGTAAAATTGGTTGTATCCCAGTTGTTTAGTCCGTTACTCCAACTATACAGATATAGTGAATCTTTTTTATGGGTTTGAGCGTTTAGTATTAAGGATAGTAGTAATAAGCCAAATAGAAGGTTTCTAGTTTTCATAATTTAGTAGTTTTATGATATATTCTTTATTGTTGCTTTTAATTTTTAAAATTGATGCTTTTGTTAAAGGTATTTTTATTTGAACAGTAGTATTATCAATAATTTTAATATCAATATGGGTTTCTCTCCCTAACAAATCATACACTTTAAAAAAAGGGTTTTTTAATTGATGTTTTATTGTAAAAACATTTGTATTACTAGGGTTAGGGTACACCTGTATTTGTGGAGATAAAGATAGATTGTCTATGCTTAGTGTATTGTAAGAAAATACGCAGTTTTGAAGGGCAGTATATTTTGGCGCTGTTGTTTGTGAAAAGTATTCTTTAATACCCCAGCTTCCGTCTATGGTTGGTTTTTCATGAGAATTAAAAACAGAAAACAATTCGCCTCCTAAATTTTGATACCAAAAATTTAAATATTGACAATATAAAGTTCCCATTCTTGAATCTCTATTGGCTGCTATTAATTTATCAATGAGCACTTGTTTGTCATGATCCTGTATTCTTACAACTAAATGCTGACCTCCTTCGTAAGTAATTAATTTTAAATTATTAGTATCTGTCCTTATTTTAATACTACTTACAACATTAAAAGTATTTGTGATATCTGCTTCTGCTAAATCTAATATTTCTGAAACAGTTATACTTGTATATGTGTTATTTTCAACTAAGTCTCCTCCAATACTGCCTCCAAAATAAGGTGCGATAGCAAAAGCGTCTGCTGTTACATTGTTTGGGTTATAAGTTGTATCATTAAAGTGTTCTAAAATTTTACTAGACACATAATCATCTACCATAGAAGGTAGCACCTTTACCAAACGTGGGGAGTTTTCTCCAAAAATAGTTTCAAAAATACGAAATACATCTGCAGAACGTTTTGCGGTATATTTCCACGCTCTTTCCCAAGATTCTCCTGTATATCCCATTCCTTGAGCTATTTCTGCAATAGCATGATGTTGGTCAAAGCCACCATTCCAAAGTTCATTACTATATTCTAGATAAATAATTAAATTACTATCTAAATTATTAAAAAGGAGTTGTGCAACTTGATTTATGTAATTATCTGTTGCTTTATGAGGAATGTTTATCCAAGCATTTTTTTGACTGATATTGCTTAGATTTATAATATATTCCCAAGCAACACCTTTGTCTGTTGTTTGTGTAAAATAAGTTGCGGTTGTTCTTTCTGACCAATTAGTATTGGGAGAAAAATTTGTTGCTAACCAATCCATAAAACGAATGTTTTGAAAATCGGACACAAAATCTAATAATTCTGTTGTAAAAATTTGTGATTGATAATTATCAATATTTTCAGGAAAAATAAATTTAATATTTGTAATTGGATTTGTTAAAAGTGATTCTTCCATTTCTATAAAAATAGCACCAGCACTTGGGTCAACATCAACCAAAGTGTTTATGGGTGTTGTAAAAGTTCCATTTGCTGCTCCCCAAAGAGTTACTTCTCCGGTTCCTTCAACGATTAATCGGTACTGTCCAGAAGGGTATTGACCGTTTTGTCCTGAAAACAAGACACTTCTAACAATTTGCTCAGGATCTGTGCCATTGTTATAAGGTATTTCTAAGGGATAACCATTTGCATTCAAAGGGATAGAAACTCCGCTATCCCAATCAGCATTAAAATCATCTTCATGAGAAATCCAAAAACGACTTTGTTTAAAAGCATCAGTAAACACAAACTCTGTTGAATAGTCTGTGACACCTGTTAAATTCACACCAATAGGTCTGTTGATTTGACTGTATATAGATGAGTAAATGATTGACAATAAAATAAATAGCTGTTTTTTCAAAATAAACTTTTATAATTCAGACTCTTTAATTTTATGCTTATTGTAAAGAGGGTAGAAAATTAATTTCTACAAAATTAAAATGGTAGCCGTAAATAGATATGTAATATTGTAACTAACTATGTAAAATATGTAACATTTTTAGACTCTCTATAAGACGAAGGTGTTTTTTTGTAAACAGACTTAAACTGCTTAGAAAAGTAAGAAACATCTTTAAAACCACAATGATAAGCAATTTCTGAAATGCTTGAATTAGAAGATAAAAGTAGTTTTTCTGCAACTTTTAAACGTTCCGTCTTAATAAATTTAGTTGTAGATAAATGAGTAATTTTTTTTAGTTTTCTATGCAATTGCATTCTACTTATATGCATGAGTTTTGCAAATACTTCTACAGAAAAAGTTGGATCTAGTATTTTAGTAGTAATAATTTTTTCTAGTTCTAATAAGAAACGTTTGTCTGCATTGTTAATGTTTTTTTTATTAGGGTTTCTATCATTAAGTTTTTGTACTTTTTCTTTTAAGTAATTAGTAGTTTGTTGCTTCTTTTTATAAGCGTATGTAATAATTAGAATAAACAATAAGCTTATTAAAAGGATGTTTGTGAAAACTATTTTTTGATTTTTATTTTTTAGTTTTACTGCCTTAGCAGTTGTTTGTAGATTCTTTATTTCTTGTTTTCTTTCTGATGCTTTGTATTTGTTTTCTAGAACTAAAAAATCTTTTAAATTTTCTTTTTCAGTGGTCAATTTTTCTAACCTTATTAGTTTTTTCTGTGAGAAGAATGCTTTTTTAAAGTCTTTTTTAGCAGTGTAAAATTTAATGCTTGTTTTTAAAAATTGTGCTCTAAAATTTACGTTATCTAAATGACGGTTTTCACATAAAAAAATAACCGCTTCTGCCTTTTTCAGTTTACTTAAGCCAATATAAACTTGAGCTAAGTTTAATCTAGTTAAGTCTACAAGTATTGAGTCTTGAAGTGTAGTAAATGTTTTTAGAGCTCTTGTTAATTTTTTTTCTGCTGATTTTAAGTCTTGCATTGCTATCTCTACCATTGCTAAGGCAACTAAATTATGTGCAGTTTGAATCGGAATGTTATTTTGCTGACTTCTTTTTAAATTTTTATTAAAATAACTTTTTGCTAAGTCATATTTTTGATCTTCAAAAGCAAGTTCTCCCAGAACTGTTGATGCGTAATTAATTCCTGAGTAATAATTTACTTCTTTGCTAGTTTTTAAAAATAATTTTAAATAATTAATCCCTTTTTCTCTATTTTTAAGTTGGTTAAAATATATTGAAGAAACACTTTCATACGCATTTGCCAATACGGCACTTTTATAGTTTTTTACCTTACAAATAGAATCTATAATAAGTAAATAAGTGAGCGACTTTTTTTTATCAATTTCTAAACTGGCTAATCCAAAATAGCTACTTATAATTCCTTCGGTAAAATCAATTTTAGAGGCAAGTTTAATGTTTTCGAGATATAATTTGGCTGCTTTTTCTGCTTCTTTTTTTAAATAATACACATTAGCAATCCAGTTGTTTGCTCCAATTTCTTCTTCTAAGAGTTGTAATTGTTGCGCAATAATTTTCGATTTTTTAAAATGATTTAAAGAAATAGTTCTTTTATGAAAAATAAAATAATAATAGCCAGACCAAAAATGATAATAATAAAGAGACTTTTTATAGTTATTTTTCTTAGCTAATTGAAAAAGAAGTTCAATTTTTTTCAAAGCTATTTTTGGTTTTTTTTCTACAAGTGTATAAAAATCTTCAATTAACAAATATGTTTTTGCAGAATCTTTATATCTATTTGTTTGTGCAGAAATAATTGCACAAGAAAAAAAGAATAAAAAAAACCAATAGAATTTTTGCATAAAAATAGAAAAGTGAAAGGTAAGAAATATTTTAGATGATAATTGTCATAAAATAAAAACTAGAGAACATCTAATTTTGCACCCAATCAATTAAAAAGTTTGGTGAAAAACCTTTTATTCGCATATACGTTTTTAATTCTCTATGGGGTTTCTCTAGTAAAACCGATAGCTCCCTTCTTAGATTACGCTATAAATTACGATTATATTGCCAATGTTTTATGTATTAATAAAGACAAACCAGCGCTAAAATGTAATGGTAAATGTCATTTAAAAAAAGAATTAAAAGAAGCTGGTAATACCAAAGAAGAGTCTTCTAAAAGTATTGTTACTTCGGTAGAAAAATATCATTTTGAAACGATAAAGAAGGTTTGTTTTATTAAAGTATTCAGAGATTCTAAACAATTTTATTATTTAAAAAATAAAACAATCTCTTTTTTAACCCCTGTTTTTCGCCCTCCAATCGTGTAGTTTTACATACTTGTTTTTTATCTGTACTTGCTAGTTTGTTAGTAATTGTACAGTATGTTGGTTGTTTATACAAAGTACATTGTGTTAAAATACAATCACTCACAAAAAATCAATTAAATAATATACAATACTATTTTTTTTCTTGATGATTTTTAATAAAAAGAATCGTTATGAGAAACCAAAAAGCGATATCACTTTAAATATAAAGAGTGATATCGTTACAAATAGTAGTGTAAAATTACCTATAAAATGAAAAACTATATCATAGCATTTTTACTGTTTTTTAGTACCAGTATTTTTGCTCAAAAAGTAACGATAAGCGGAACAATTATAGACACTAAAACCCAAAAAGGAATTCAAGGAGTTGTTATCAAACAAGAAAATACAACTTCTTTTACAGAAACAAATAATCAAGGGAAATTTACGATTAAAACGGATGAAAATGCTGTTTTTTTGATAACGCATATCAATTATAAATCAAAAAAAGTTGCATTAAAAAACAACATTGTTGTGGCATTGTCTGAAAAAGAAATTATTTTAGATGATATCATTATTACTTCAAATCCGTTAAAAGATATTACACAATCTACCGTAATTTTAGACAATACAAAAGCTTCTTCTCAACCCAAAAACATTACTGACTTATTTAAAGAAGTAAACGGTTTTGGAGTGCAAAAAAGAGGAGCATACGCATCTGAACCTGTTTTTAGAGCTTTTAGATACGAGCAACTAAATATTCAATATGATGGAGCTAGTAAAATAATGAATGCTTGCCCCAATAGAATGGACCCAATTACAACTCATATAATTCCTGAAGAGATTAAAAAAATCGAGTTGGTAAAAGGACCTTTTACGGTTCGGTTTGGTCAAAATTTTGGAGGAATTATAAACCTTGTAAGTAAAGAACCAAATAGAGAAAAACTAGGGTTTAAAGGTTCTTTTGAAACGGGTTATGAAACTAATGGAAACAATGTAACCACTCGTGGCGCATTGCAATATGTAGCTTCTAAGACAGATGTGTTAATAAATGGTTCGTATAGAAAGTACGGAGATTATAAAGATGGGAATAATACAGCAGTTCCTTCAGAATTTACAACGACTGATTATTCTGTAAAATTAGGCTATAATCCAACAAAAAACCAACGGTTTAAATTGAGTTTTAGACAGTCTTTTGGACGAGATATCGATCATGCAGGTTTGCCAATGGATTCGCCTTATGATGATAGTTATTTAGTAGGGTTAGATTATAAAATAAACAATGTCTCTAATTTTGTGAATTCTATTATTGTAAAAGGTTTTTATTCTAATGTAGATCATTTAATGACTAATGAAAATCGACCAAATTTTAATATGGTAGATGCTAGAACAAATGTTTTTGCAACCACTTCTGGCGGTAAAGTGGAATTTACATTTACACCAAATGAAAACGCAATGTTGTTTGTTGGTTTAGATGCTAATTTTATCAATCGTTCAGGGAACAGAATTAGAACCATTAAAATGATGAACGGAAACCCGTTACCAAACCCAATGGTAAAAATTGATAAAGTTTGGCAAGATGCCAATGTAGATGATGTAGGCTTATTTACAGAATTAAAATATATGTTTAGCAACAACACTATTTTAACAACAGGTGTTAGAACAGATTTTATCAGTTCGTCTATTAAAGATCCAGCCATTCAAATGACCAATTTATACGGAACGATTGATAAAAAAACAGAAGCAAACTTTAGTGGTAATATTGCTGTAAAACATAAATTTAACAGTTCTCAAATTCAGTTGGCTTTTGGTAGAGGCTCAAGAACTGCTTCAATGGTAGAACGATATATCAATCATTTTTCTATCGGAAGTGATCCGTATGAATATATCGGGAATCCGAATTTAAAACCAGAAGTAAATAATCAAGTAGAATTTTCTTATCAAAAGAAATTCGAAAAAGTACACATAGGTACAAGTGTGTTTTATTCGTTGATACAAGATCATATCACTGCTTTTGTAAATACAAATATTCCAAGATTATTTATGCCGATGCTGCAACCTCAGTTTACAAAACAGTTTATAAATGTTAATGAAGCTACGCAAATTGGGTTCGAGTTTGATATTGATTATAAAGCAACAGATGCTTTGACTTTTTCTAGTAATATAGCATATACCAAGGCAGATAATAAAGAATTTAATGAACCTTTGGCACAAATTCAGCCTTTAACAGCAAACATTGCTGCAAAGTTAGAAAAGGAAAAATATTGGGTAAAATTAAACGGTCATTTTGTAGATGTACAAAATAGAATTTCGGCTACTTTTAAAGAAACGCCTTCTAAAGCTTACACAACTTTTGATGTGAGTGCAGGTGTAAAACCAACAAAAAACTTAACTATTGGTGTTGCTGTGTTAAATATTTTTGACAAAGTTTATTTTGATCACTTAAACTTTTCGTTTAAAAACTCTAATCTAAACGCAGGTAGAATTTTAGAACCAGGTAGAAATATTACGTTCTACACAAAGTATAAATTTTAAATAATTATTATGGATTGTTTTTAGTCCCTCATCGGTTTTTAAAATCTGTGAGGGGTTTTAAACACTTCTCAAAACGACTAAAGCAGTTTCTATATCTGTAATTCTAATAAAAGTAATTAACAAACGAAGTCCTTTTTTGGTTTGTTTTTCTTTCATCACACAACTTTTAGGGTTGCGTTGTACATATTGCAACATTTTGCTAAATGCCTCTGTTTGATAAAATTCACTTTGCTGATTCGATACAAAATACCCAATCATCCGTTTTTGTTTTAAGATAATTTTTTCTAAGCCTAATTCTTTTGCCAACCATTTTATCCGCAGACTGTTCAATAAATCGATAACTTGTATAGGCAGTTCTCCAAACCTATCTACAATTTCAGTTTCAAATTGCAGTAATTCTTCTTCAGTTTCTAAAGAGGATAATTTGTTGTACAAACTCAATCTTTCTTTTACTGAGTTTACATAATTATCAGGAAATAAAATTTCGAAATCCGTATCAATCTGGACTTCTTTTACAAAAGGTTTTGGTTTTTTTTCTT
>Ga0256845_1001805_pt1 | contig 16608 bp, 15 predicted proteins | sample RiftiametaG_FD_189101 | JGI IMG/M metagenome (GOLD analysis project Ga0256845, IMG submission 189101) | Tube worm associated microbial communities from hydrothermal vent at the East Pacific Rise, Pacific Ocean - Riftia | ecosystem: Host-associated > Annelida > Integument > Unclassified ...
CACTAATAAACCCCACCCCATAGGCTATTAACTGAATTGTAGACGTAATTATTGATAAGAATCCAATAACTGGGTTTTTCATTATAACAGAACTATGAATAAAGATAGCTCCATAAAATATTGCCAGAATGGCTGCACCAATCTTAAATAAAAATGGAGAAATGAAATACAAGAAAGGGAAGAAAATAAACCCCACTAAAAATAAAGCAGGGAATGTATGCACAAGTTTTAACTCCTTGGGGTAAAACCGGCTAATATTTACGCGCGCCCTGCCAAAGAAATGTAATTGCTTATAAAACTGCCACAAACTTGTTCTGCGCTTATGGTATACAAAGGCTTCAGGAATCAACCCTACTTTAAATCCATTTTCTATTATTCGAATGCTAAACTCAATGTCCTCTCCCATGCGGGTTATCTTATAACCTTGAGTTGAAGCATACACCTCTTTGGAAATGCCCATATTAAAGCTACGGGGGTGAAAAATTCCTGTATGCTTTTTATTGCCTCTAATACCTCCTGTTGTAAATGGAGAAGTCATAGAGTAGCTGATGGCTTTCTGCACCAGAGTAAAGCTTTCATGCTCCTTATCTGGACCTCCAAAAGCATCCCATTTATTGGCATCAATAGATTTATCTACAGTTTCTAAATAATCAGCAGGAATTAAGCAATCAGAATCGAATACAATAAAATAATCGCCTGTGGCTTTTTCAAAGCCATAATTACGTGCAAAGCCTTGACCTGCATTTTCTTTAAAGTGATATTGAATAGTTAAACTGTTTGAATAGGCATCCACAATTGATTTGCATGATTCACTGGACCCATCCTCTACTATTACTACCTCAAAATTGGGATATGTTTGTTGCATCAAAGAAGTCAGTAATTCATCCACTTCTTGAGGACGATTATAAACGGGTATGATAATGGAATAAAATCGCAATCTGATTGTGGTTAAGATTCTAACCCAATGGTATCAATCACTAAATATTCATCTTTTTCGGCCTTGTTGATAACCAATAGCTCTCCTAAAAAGCCCGCCATAAATAATTGAACCCCTACAATTATGGCAACTAAAGCCAAGAAAAATAAAGGTTGATCCACAACTTCTCTAGCCACAGGAATTTTGAGAATATAAATTGCTTGCATTTTTTTCCAAATTAGCCAAGCCGTTGACATAAACCCAAAAAGAAATGATAATGTGCCGAGTAAGCCAAAAAAGTGCATTGGGCTCTTCTTAAATTTAGAGACAAACGTGATGGACAAAAGGTCTAAAAAGCCAAAAACAAACCGCTCGATACCAAATTTAGTGGTGCCAAACTTTCGTTTACGGTGCTCTACAATTTTTTCGCCAATATTACCAAAGCCATGCCATTTCGCGATAACAGGTATGTAACGATGCATTTCGCCATACACCTTTATGTTTTTTATTACTTTGCTATCATACGCTTTCAATCCACAATTAAAATCGTGTAATTTAATACCCGAAATTATACGTGTGGTAGCGTTAAAAAAACGAGAAGGAATTGTTTTGGAGATTGGGTCGTGACGTGTTTTTTTCCACCCAGAAACCATATCTAAGCCTTCTTCGGTAATCATTCGGTAAAGCTCAGGTATTTCGTCTGGGCTATCTTGCAAATCGGCATCCATGGTAATAACCACTTTGCCTTTAGTTAATTTAAAGCCTGTATCTAGCGCAGCAGACTTACCATAATTTCGGTTAAACTTAACGCCTTTTATTAATTTATTAGCAGTACTTAGCTCGCCAATTACCTGCCAAGAATTATCGGTACTGCCATCGTTTATTAAAAGCACTTCATAACTAAAGCCGTGCGAATCCATCACACGGCTTATCCAGTTACAAAGTTCTGGTAAGGACTCCTCCTCGTTGTATAAAGGTATTACTACCGAAAGATCTATCATTTAAACTTCTAATGAAGGGTCGTTATTTTTAGTGATGGCTGAAACTATTAATGAAACAATAAAGCCAATGAAAATTCCTCCAAGCAATCCAAATATTAGTGACATTTCTGGAGTGCTCATTTTTTCCATCATACCCATGGCTGCTTCAATTTGGTCATCGTTCATTCCCTCTTCTTCAAATTTAGCCATCATGGTATCTTGAATTTCTTGCAAGTATTCCGTATTGATAAACTTAACATATATATAGGTAAATGTTGAATAAATAGCTGAAGATACAACTGATACTAAAGTACCCAATCCAAGCCCTTTACCATAACTCATAAAACCATTCCCTTGGTCCTTAAATTCTTTATGTGCTAAATAAATTATCACAGCACTAAATACAGGTCCAATCCAACCTGCCCAAGATTCACCAATTACACCTGCAAAATACATTGATAAGAAAAGCACAATTGATACTATTCCTAGTATTAGGCCCCACTTAATAGCTACTTGCTTTACTGTTACTTGTTAATTTTCTTCTTCCATGTTCGTTTTTGTTTAGTTTGGTTAGATTTCTTCTTTCCTTCGCATAAGGATAGAAAGTAATAAGGTTAAAATTAAGCCAATTGGCATACTTTTCAAAAAGTAATCGAATGCAAGGTTATTTGCCGTGGTAGTTGGTAATATGGCTATAGCATCGGTTAATGTTTTTTCACCGATATTACTTGCAATAAGTGCTTCTCTATTTTTGTTTATTTGTTCAATAGCAATTCGGATATAGTCTTCTAAAAAATGTGTACTTTCAATAGACCCAAAGATGGCTATAAAAGCAGCCACCATTTGTGCCATAATTAAATAGACTAAAAAGCCTGTAGCTAAGCCTTCCCAAAAATGCAGATACCCATTATTATCATCGCGTAAGTTTTTTATAGCAAAGAAAATAAAGAGGCCATAGAGCGGTAACCGAGCATCTAATACCGGGTTTAGCAATAAAGGATGCTTGCCAATGTAAAATAACACGAGTAAGGCGACTACATTCATTAACGCACCGAGTAAGCCAAATCGGATAGAAGTTTGTATAAGGTTGTTTTTAAGTTTCATAAATACATTAAAATGCAATGGAGTTACCCATTAAAAATCTGCTGCTGCCCGTTATTAAACACGGCCAACACTTTTCCTTTTAAGGTTTGCCCAAATAAGGGCGAATTCTGAGATTTAGACTTACTAGAGGCCAAATTATACTCCCAGCTTTGGCCAGGGTTAAACAACATAAGGTTGGCGTTTGTCCCTTCTTTAATTTCAGGTATTGGCAATTTAATAATAGCCCTTGCTTGGTTTGTTAATTTATCAATAATAAGTTCCCAGCCAATTTGCTCTGCCACAGTTGCCAACATTGGCAATACAGTTTGTTGACCAATAATGCCAAAATCTGCTAAATCAAATTCCAACTGTTTACACTCTTGGTCATGGGGTTGATGCGAAGAAACGATGGTATCTATAGTTCCATCTTGCAATCCTTTAATGAGAGCTTTACAATCGGTAGATCTTCTAAAAGGAGGACTTACCTTAAAATTAGCATCGAAAGAGAGTACCTCAGAATCATCGAATACTAATTGGTGAGCAGCTACATCACACGTAATATTTAAGCCTTTCTTTTTAGCTGCCTTTATTAATTTTACAGAACCTTCGGTTGAAATGTTTGAGAGGTGAAGACGCCCCTCTGTATACCCCAAAATATCAATGTCTCTAGCTACTGCCAATTCTTCTGCCAAGGCAGGAACTCCTTTCATTCCTAATAACGCACTATTCTCCCCTTCGTTCATAGTGCCAAAAAGTGCTAACCATTTATCTTCAGGTCGATCTATTATTAGGCCCTCAATTTTTTTAATGTATTGAAGACTTTTTAATAGCAAATCAGAATTCCACATTGGTTTTAACCCATCTGAAAAAGCGATAGCTCCAGCCTTAGCCAAGTCGAGCATATCGGTTAAAGCCTCTCCTTTTAAATCAATAGAAATGGCTCCAATGGGATGTAATTGAACTAATGAACTTGAATTAGCTTTAGTAATATATTTAATATCATTTTTCTTTTGGATAGCAGGCTCTGTATTGGGCAATAAAACCACTTCAGTAAACCCACCAGCCATAGCAGCCTCCATTCCACTTTCTAGGTCTTCTTTATGCTCCAAACCAGGATCGGCATAAGTTGCTTGTAAATCGCATAGCCCCTGAGAGAGATAACAGCCCTTGCCATTTAATACTTTTGTAGCCTTGGGCGCATCATTACCAATATATTCAATTCGCCCTTTTGCTATTAACACATTACGCACCTTTAAATGGTGCTTCGATTTTTGATCTATAATTTTAACGGCTTTAATAAGGGTTGACATATTTATAGAAATCTGATAAGTAATGTTTCCATCAACAAAAATAGTAAACAGATTGTTAGCGCATACCTCCAAAGCATCTTTCCTGCATTAAATAAATCCACATTTGGTTGGTTCGCGTTGTATGCTTCTAAAAAATTAACGTTGGCATTTCCAAAAAGCGAAACAACCTCCTCTTTTGATAAAGGTGCCAATATAGATTCTTGGGGTTCTAAATTAATTGATAAATACGCCTTTGTGCTATCTTTTACATCCACCTTATAGGTGCCAACTCTACTTATTTCCTTAGGAAATGAAAGACGATATATATTCCCCACACGTTGCCTATTAGGCATTATTTCATTCGTTTCATTTACCAACTTAACCAAATCGTTCTTTTGGAGTTCCCCAAGTGGCAAATCATAGTATTCGTTTTGTATTCTATTAAAAAGCTTGCTTTTATGCGCAAGCGACTGTGTGGCTAAGCCATACATTATTGGTACAAAAAGAGCGTGTGTTTGCAAATCGGAAAAAGGTTTGACCAATGGCCCTGCTAACAAATAAATATTATTAGCTACTTCAGATAAGTAAGGTTCACCATCCTCAAACGAAAGCAGTGCTGAGCGATCTTTGCCCCAACCTAAGATTTTTGTTGCATTGGGCATTTCATATTTTCGAGTCGTTTTTTCAAGAACAGCTGCAAAAAAAGGAGATTGCGCTGAAGGCTCCTTCAGCTTTTGCCTAATGGGGTTCGGCCTATTAAAAATTTGGCTACTAAATAATTTATATGCAGATAAGTCAACCTCATTAGTTGGAATAATCAATATAGATTTACCATTATTCGCTAGGCTCTTAAGTTCCAACACCAATTCTTGTGTTGGAGACTTTACTTGATTAATTATTATAAAATCTGCTTTGTTTAAATGGCTGTTTTCTACATTCTGATAGTTATTGCTTGCTAATGAAAAGATAGACTCATTACCAAAAACTGGTTTAATAAAATCAGATGGCTCCTCTCCTACAATTTCTAACACATGTACTTTAGCTAGTTTAGGTAGCGAAAAATAAAATTTATTATCAAATGTGTTTGGGTAATCTTCTAATTGCACATAGCCTGAAAGCGGGCCTTCAAGCTTTCCTAGATTAAACGATATGCGCTCTTTTTGAAATGCATAAATACTAACACTTGATGCCGAAACCTGCCGATCTCCAACATAAATTTTGACTCCAATATCTTCTTTTTCTTTCGAGCCAGTATTCGCAATAATTACATCAATGCTCCTATTGCCACCCTTCGAAATATTTGTATCCACAAGATAAACACTATCAACTACGCAATTCTCAGTATTAGTAGGTGTAATTTGAGATACCCAGTAGGTCAGGGTCGTGTCTAGCTTATTCTCTAAAAATGTTGTTGTTGATTTCTGAAAATCTCCAATAATAAACACATCAGTAATATTATTATTCCTTCTCGAAAACTCCTTTAAGCCTACCACCAAATTGGGGAGCGAAAATGCCTTGTCAGATAAAGCAATGGATGATATTTTTTCAGAAGCATTGTTTAAATTATCGGGAGCAAGAAATTGATAAAAATCATCGTTTGTTATTATTACTAACTCTTGCCCTTTTGGTAATTGGTCAATAATTTCTTGGGCCACCAATTTAGCTTCCTCTAATAAAGGTTGTTTCGTGTTTTCATTGGCACTCATACTCTGAGAATTATCAATGTATAGTAACATTTCCCCCTTACCAATTTTATTAGAAGTGCTATCAGGAATAATGGGTTGTGCAAAACCCAATACAAGAAAAGTAACAAAGCCAAGCCTTGCGAGCAGAATTAACCATTGCTTAATTTTTAAAGGTTTGCTAGAATGCTGCTTAACTTCTCTTAAAAATCTAATATCTGGAAAATATATTTTTCTGGTTTTTCTAAGATCAAATAAATGAATAATAATTGGTATTATTAATGCCCAAAGGCCCCACAAAATCTCAGGATGAAGAAATACCATAAATCAAATCTAAATCAATGTAATTGAAACTAAGAATGATAGCCATTGTTTGAAAAGTATTTTCAAAATAATCATCCTACTAAATGTTTTTTTCTTCTTTGCTCGCTCCATTTGTTGACACCCATGCTATAGCCAAAAACAATCCGTAAAATGGCATTAAAGGCACTTTATATCGAAAAAGAGTGCCAAAATTATAAGTAGATATACCCACAGCAAAAGCAAATGTTAAGGAAAACATTAAACTAAATATAATAGCTGGATTATTAATAACGCCCAATAAATTCTGCCTGCTTCTAATTACAATTAGGATAGTAAGAAGCATAAATATAAGCCCTTCGAGCGAAGCCAATAACATTAATGGATTACGCACTTCCCATAAATATGGGCGAAATAAAGATACATTGATGGCTGCAGGTCCAAGTTTTAACATACCAATAAAAGAATCATCTAAATCTCCTAAATCATAACGGCTACCAGCATTCCCTCCGGTATAGCGTCCTACATCATAAGCTGTAACCCTAACTGTTTCCGCCAATTTATCTACTGCATATTTTTTATTATTAGCACCCACCGAATACACAGCATACCCAGATAACATTATTGTAAAAGCAATGATAAAAGGAGCCACCATAAACTTTAGTGCCTTATTTTTTACTTTATTAATATTTACAAAGTATGCCCAAACAATCATGGCAGGAAGTAGGCTCATTACAATGTAAATTTTTATTTGATAAATAACAAAGAGCGAAATTGCTAACATCATTAGGGCTCCAATTTTTCTCTTATCACCATAAATTATGGTGATAAACGCAGCTATTGCCCAGCCAATAAAGCCAAACGTTACTGTATCTTTTAAAATACCTGAGCCCCAAAACACCGTTGAAGGAATAAACAAAATGGCCAACGCTAAATACCATTCTTTACTTGGAAAAATTTTACTAAACGAAACATACATAGCCCAAATTCCTGAAAAAGAAAGAGCTGCAAATACTAAAGATGTAGCCACGTAAGATCCTCCTACAAATAAGCTAATTACTGCAGCAATCTTTACGATTATGTAGGAAGACGGATCGTTATACATCCAAATTTTAGAAGCATACATATAAACACCATGCCCATAATCAGTTTCTCCAAAGAGGAGATGCCATGCTAATGAGGGCTTATCCCAAAACGCATTATAAATATGAATTGCTCCATTCGTAAAGTAGGTAAAAGTGTCGCCTCCTCCATAATAGAAAAAGTACAGCAACCCTAATAATACTGCACCAATCATTTTTAAGGTAATGGCCGGCAAAAAATACTTTCTATTCAATTTATTGGTTACCAATGGTCTAATAGCCACTGCCAACATTAATATAATTAATGCGGTTGTAAAACCAATTATGATGTCGTTAAAATACAATATTGTCCGTTTATTTTGTGAAGATAAAAAAAGCCCTGCATAGTTAAATGCAGGGCTTGATTTTTATTTAATGTATGCTTAGTTCAAATTATCCAAAACAGCCATTACTTCTTTAACGTGGCCTCTAGATACTTCTAACATTTCTTTTTCTTCGGCATTAAGTTCAAGCTCTATAACTTTCTCAACTCCGTTTTTACCAAGAATTACAGGAACGCCTAAATAACAATCATCAATTCCATATTCTCCATCCAATTTAATACAAACAGGGAACACTCTTCGTTGATCTCTAACAATAGCTTCTACCATTTGTGCAGCAGCAGCACCAGGTGCATACCATGCAGATGTACCCATTAGTTTAACTAATTCGCCACCGCCAAATTTAGTTCGTTCTATAATTGCGTCTAATTCTTCTTTGCCAATTAATTCAGTAACAGGGATACCACCAACCGTAGTATATCGTGGTAATGGCACCATTGTATCGCCATGGCCACCCATTAATACTGCTTGAATATCTTTTGGGGAAACATTTAATGCTTCTGCTAAAAATGCTCTGTATCGTGCAGTATCTAAAATACCAGCCATTCCAATAACCTTGGTTTTTGGCAACTTAGAAGATAGATGAGCCTGGTAAGTCATTACATCTAAAGGATTAGAAACAATGATAAGAATGGCATCAGGTGAATGCTTTATAACACTTTCAGTAACTGATTTTACAATACCTGCATTTGTTTGAATAAGATCATCCCTAGTCATACCTGGTTTACGAGGTAAGCCAGAAGTAATTACTACTACATCAGATCCTGCGGTTTTGCTATAATCGCCTGTTGATCCAATTGTGCGACTGTCATATAAATTAATAGGTGATTTTTGCCAAATATCTAAGGCTTTGCCTTCTGCAACACCTTCCTTAATATCAACTAAAACTACTTCATTAGCAATTTCTCGAGATGCTAACACATCGGCACAAGTTGCACCAACATTTCCTGCTCCTACTACAGTTACTTTCATATGTTTTATTATTTAAATTAGTATTGTTTAACCATCTCTAAATCGATAATGGACAACATAAATTATATGTAAAAAAATTAACAAATTACGGTAGCAAAAATACTACATGAATAAAGAAAAATTACTGTTTTTCGGTGTTATAAACATGTGCCATATAAAAAAAACCTTGCGAATTTTGATACGTTTTTAAGATGTCTCCATTTACATCATGGTAAAGGTTAGCAACCGCCTCCAGCATTTTTACTTTTATGTTAATACTCGACTTAAAAATGTCATGAATACTCACTTGAGGGAGCACATACATTGTACTTAACTCACTAATGCACAAAGCATTTGCAAGCCTCTTTTTATTAGCCAGAATACATGTTTCTCCAAAAATGTTCCCCTTATCTAATTGAGTAATAGTTTCGGTGCTTTTCTCTTGGTCTATTGTAAGGGCGACTTCGCCTTCTGTTAAAATATACAAGGCGTGGGCAGGGTCGTTTCTTAAAAATATTATTTCATCCTTTTTATACGATCTCTTATGTAAATGTGGAAGAAATAATGCGCATTCATCTTCCTCTAATTCTGAAAACAGAATGAGTCCTCTCAAGAATGAAAGCATTTCCTGCTCATCGGTACCATATGTTTTTTTAAATGGATTAAACATTGCAACTAGTTAAAGGTAATTTCAAATATCTGTTCTGTTTCTTCATCAACTTTAAACCTACGATCCAACCTATAATTTAATATGCCTGCAATCTTACCATCAGATACAACAACACGAATCTTCTCTTTCAAGTTTACAGGAATTTTAGCGTCAATCATAAAGTCGCTTAGCTTTTTTTTACCCTTCATACCTAAAGGATAAAAAACATCGCCTTGTTGCCAAGGCCTAATCTGCAATGGAAAGGTTAATTGAGCAAGATTTAGGCTCAAAACAGACTTATCCTTTTTAAGTTTAAAACTAGTACCCGATTTAATGCATACACTTATTCTAAAATTATTAAAAGAAAAGTTTCCCTCCTCTTTCAGCAGGGAAAAACTGCTACCTCTTTCTGAGATAGGCGAAATAATTAATTCAGTTCGATCAATATTAAGCACATGGGTTTTGCTATAAAACAACTTACCAGTTATGCCATTAATAGCCTTTACTATTAAAGTAGCTTGAGCATAATTAAAATTAAATGGTTTCAAAATTTCATTTAATACATGGGTGTGGCCTGGCGTTTTTATTAATAACTCAATAGCAACTCTAGTATTTTCCCCATCAGATTGCACTATTCTTTTTACGGTGTTAGCAAGTGCAAACTTTAAAAAAATCTCAGACTCTGCTAATCGAGTACTCGTATTATAAATGCCAACTTCAGCTTGAGGATTAATCTCTTCTAGTATAGGGATAACCTGATGCCTAATCTTATTTCTACTGTATTTAACTGAATTATTAGAGCTGTCCTCTCTCCATTTAATGCCATTCTCTTTTGCAAAAAGCTTAATCTCAAATCTACTAGCAAAAAGCAATGGTCTAATAACATTACCCACTTGCGGTTTAATGCCATGTAAGCCTTCAATACCACAGGTTTTGGTTAAATTAAAAAGCACAGTTTCAACAACATCTCCCTTATGATGGGCAGTAGCTATTAAATCATAGCCATGTTTACTCTTAATATCTTCGAACCATGCATATCTTAAATCTCGCGCAGCCATTTGAATAGATACGCCTTGGGATTTGGCAATTTCTGCTGTGTTAAATGAAACCACATGAAATTCCACATTAAGAGATTTTGCCAACTTTCTTACAAATTCCTCATCCTCATTAGATTCTTCTCCTCTTAAATTAAAGTTGCAGTGTGCAATTCCAAAATCTAGCGCTTGTTGGCTACATATATGGGCAAGAACAACCGAATCTACTCCTCCACTTACAGCCACTAAAATCTTGGCCTTATTAATGGCAATATTATTGCTATTGGCAAATGAGAGAAACTTAGTAATCATATTTCAAAAATATACAAAATAGGGTTGCATTAAGTTATCTAATTTCAATTTACTATGTAGTAACTTTGAAACTTTATTATTACCACTATAAAATTATAGATGCGTCTTCTTATTTTTCTTATCACTTTCTTATCTTTTTTTGGTGCAATAGAATCGCATGCTCAACGAAAAATTAAGCTTGAGCCTGGCTCAAGTAAAGCGACTGGCCTAAGAAAAAACGGTGTAAACTATATGATAGTTACAGGCAATGTAATGTTTACCCATAAAGGCACTATTTTTTTATGCGACTCTGCGGTGCTTGTAAAAAAGACAAATGATTTAGAAGCCTACGGGCATGTTCAGATTTTAGATGGAGATTCGATTACGGTTACCGCAAAAACATTGCATTATAATGGCAATACAAAAATTGCAAAGCTGAGACAAAATGTAGTGCTCACTAAGTTAGACCAAATGCAATTGTTTACTGAGTTTTTAGATTATGATAGAAGCTCAAACATTGCCACTTACTTTAATAACGGGAAAGTGGTTGATTCTACCAATGTGCTAACTAGTAAAAAAGGGTATTTTAATACAAATTCAAGTTTTGCATCCTTTAAAACCAACGTGGTTGGCACTAACAAAGAAAAAACGCTAAAATCGGATACGCTCGTTTATAACACCCGAACTGGCATTGTTTACTTTGTTGCTCCTACAGAAATAACAGATATTGACGGCAACGTTTTTACATACACAGAAGGCATTTACGAAACTAAACTTAAAAGCTCCGATCTTTTTAAAGGAGTGGCCGAAAGCACTTCTTACTTCCTAAAAGGAAGCAAAATGAATTTGGACGACATTAGAGGAGTTTACACTGTTACCGGCAATGTGTATATGCTCTCAAAAGATGAGAACATCATCATTACTGGGCAAAAAGCTATAATGAATAAGTTGACTAATACAACCAAAATATTTGACCATGCTCTTTTAAAAATGGTTGATGCCAAAGACACGCTTTATATGACGGCAGACACGCTAGTTTCTATTGATGGCGATGTAAGCAGCAACAAACGATTACTAGCCTATTCTAATGTAAAAATATTTAAAAATGACATACGAGGAGTAAGCGACTCCATTGCTTACTTTCAAGCAGACTCTATAATGACAATGTACGGCAATCCCGTGTTATGGTCGGGTGAAAACCAAATGTCAGGAGATACGATAGACATTCTAATTAAGAATAATGGGCTTGAGAAAATGGTTTTATACCCAAAAGCATTTGTGGCTTCGGCCGACTCTGCAGAGTATTATAATCAAATAACAGGACGAGAAATGGTTGCTTGGTTTAAGAATGAAGCCTTGGATAAGGTAAATATTTATGGAAATGGTGAAAGCATATTTTTTATGCGAGATGATAAAACCAAAGAACTCATAGGTATGAACACCATTAGGTGCAGTGATATTACTTTAAGGTTTACAGATAAAATATTAACAGATGCCTCTTTTCTAGTAAAGCCCGAAGGCAAATTTATCCCTCCACAAGAACTAAAAACAGAAGACATTAAGCTAAACAATTTTAAATGGAGAGGGTCTGAAATGCCTTCAAAATCGCAAATGCTTGAGAACGAACTTACAGAAGAGGTAATGATTGAATATCAAGAAACGATTAAAGAAATTCCCATCAATTTAGAAAAAATAAAACTCCAACAGCTCAAACCTAAGAAAAAAAGGAAGCCTATAAATTCGGAAGAAATTATTCGGAATTAGCCTATGATTGCTGCTCGCTTTTTTGTACATTTACTAAGCTCCATAATTGTACGCAACATTATAAATGAAATTACTTAGCTACTTATCAATTGCTATCTTGTCTTCGACATTGTCGTGGGGTCAAGAGCTGCAAATTGTAGATTCTAAGCTAGCCATTAATTCTGCTGTTGGAACATCCACCTCTACCGTCATTAAAGTAAAAAACACTTCAAATCATATCATGATTATTGGTATCGAAAAAGTTGAAGAGAACATACGTTCAAGCCAAGTTGCTACCTTTTGTTTAAATAACGACTGTAGTGAAACAAATATTGTGGAACATCATTCAATTATTAAACTTTTTCCTGGCGAAATTTATAGCGGTTTTTCAACTAGCTTAGAAACAGGCCTTGTACCAGGTAACAGTTCGGTGAAATTTTTAATTTATAATGTAGCCAATACATCAGAAAGCATTGAAGCAGAAATCACCTACTCCATTAAGGATAAAGACAAAGAAGGGGTTTTGTTTTCTTCAGATGCCGTTAAATTAAGCGATGTATTCCCTAACCCTGTTAGAGAGCAAGCAATTTTTAAATATGCCTACCTTAACCCGGATAAGGAAGCAAAAATTATTATTCATAATGTGCTTGGGTCCGTAATAGGAGAATTTTCTTTATCTCCCTACGAATCGCGTTTAATAATACCTGTAGATGGATATAACCCAGGTGTATATTTTTACACTTTATACATTGATAATAAGGCCGTAGCTACCAAAAAAATGGTGGTTAGAAAATAAATCAAATATTCTTTCATAAATTCCGTTATCATCTTTGTAATTTTTATTCATTTTAAGCAGTCATCTGCTATATTTGCACCCTTATGCGAAAAGCTGCACTTTTAAAAATTGTATTTTTCATAGTTTTATTGTATTCAACTTTGTCATGTAGTGAGTTCCGAAAGGTTCAAAAAAGCGATGACTGGAAGCTGAAATATGATAAAGCGATGGAATATTATGAAAAAGGAGACTATTTTAGATCAATAGCACTTTTTGAAGAGGTATTGCCTGTAACTAGGGGTAAACCTGAGGGGGAAAAAGCACAGTTTTATTATGCTTATGCACATTTTAAAGATAAACAGTACATTTTAAGTGCTCATTACTTTGAAACCTTTTATCAGACATACTCTAGAAGCGAATATGCTACAGAAGCACAGTTTATGTATGCTTATTCACTGTATCAAGACTCCCCTATTTACTCACTTGATCAAACAAGTACACGGGATGCGATTGATGCTTTGCAGGCTTACATCAACAAAAACCCTGATTCTGAGTTTCTTAAAGAAGCCAATGATATAATTTCTGAATTGCAAATTAAGCTTGAAACTAAAGCTTATGAAAATGCAAAAGAGTATTACAAAATAGGCATGTTAAAGAGTGCGAAGATTGCATTTGAAAATTTTGCAAAAGATTATCCAGACTCAAAATACAACGAAGAGTTGAAATATTTAAAAATTGAGGCTATCTTTAAAGTTGCACAAAAGAGTATTCCATCAAAACAGAAAAAAAGATACCAACAGGTTTTAGAACTATACGAAGAATTTGTAGATCGATACCCAAACAGTACATTTCAAAATCAAGCAGAAAAATATTATGATTCTGCTATAAATCAATTAGAAAAAAAATTATCCTAATATTATGTCCTCACAAGCATCATTAAAAACAAGAAACGTTAAAGAGTTTACCGTAGAAACAAATAATGTGTATGAGTCAGTTACCATTATTTCTAAGAGAGCTAGACAAATTTCGGCTACTGTAAAAGACGAGTTAAATTCAAAATTAGCTGAATTTGCTTCTACAGTAGATAACCTTGAAGAAATTTTTGAAAACAGAGAGCAAATTGAAATTTCTCGTTTTTACGAAAGAATGCCTAAGCCAACAAACCTTGCTACTGATGAGTTCTTAGAAGGTGAGCTTACGCACAGGTTAAAAGGAGACTTAGAAGAGTCGGAACTTTAAAGTAGAATATTCTATTTTTACCATATGCTCCAAGGAAAGAAAATTATTTTGGGAGTTTGTGGTGGAATAGCCGCTTACAAAGCAGCCTTACTAATAAGGTTGCTAAAAAAAAATGGAGCAGAGGTGCAAGTTATAATGACTCCCTCTGCTCATTCTTTTATTACCCCTCTTACACTTGCAACTCTAAGCAACAATCCAGTGCTTACTAAATTCCAGAAGGATGAAACTGGTATTTGGAACAATCACGTTGAACTAGGCATTTGGGCCGATTTGCTACTCATTGCACCAGCAACGGCCAACACGCTTTCTAAAATGGCTCACGGCCAATCAGATAATTTACTAGTTACCACATACCTATCAGCTAGATGCCCTGTAATGGTTGCACCTGCTATGGATTTAGATATGTATAAGCACCCAACTACAAGCAACTCTTTAACTTTATTAACTAAGCAGGGTGTGTTAATTATAGATTCCGAGGAAGGTGAATTAGCAAGTGGCCTGGAAGGGAAAGGACGCATGGCCGAGCCTGAAAACATTTTTAACCTTGTAAAGGAGCATTTTAGTGATTCTTCTAAACTTAGTGGGAAAAATATCTTAATTACTGCTGGCCCAACTTATGAGGCCATTGATCCTGTTCGATTTATTGGCAACCACTCCTCTGGTAAAATGGGTTTAGAATTGGCACTTGCAGCACAAGCTAAAGGAGCAAATGTAACTTTAGTAATTGGGCCGAATAGCCTTAATACAGAGGCTATAAAAACCACCATAAAAGTTACGAGCTCAAAACAAATGTACGATGCGTGTAATAAGTATTATGCAAACACAGACATTGCCATATTTGCTGCTGCTGTGGCCGATTATGCCCCAAGCAAAATAGCAGACCAAAAAATTAAAAAGAACTCAGACACGATGTCTATTGAGCTTTCTAAAACTGTAGATATTGCTAAAACCTTTGGAGATAAAAAAGAGTCTCATCAATTTAATGTGGGGTTTGCACTGGAAACAGAAAACGAACAAGTTAATGCCCAAAACAAGCTCACTAAGAAAAATTTTGATTTAATTATACTTAACTCATTAAACGACAAAGGCGCTGGATTTAAAAGCGATACGAATAAAATAACAATTATTGATTCGCAAAATAATACTGAAATTTTTGAGTTAAAGAGTAAAACACAAGTTGCCAAAGACATTTTGCATGAGATTGAAGTACGCATATAGTTTTATACTATTCTTAATTATTATGAGCAGCGCTCAAATAAGCACATCGCAAGATTTAAATTGCAATGTAGTTATTGATGCGCAAAGAATTGAGACTTCTGAAACTCGCATTTTTGAAGATATGGAACTTGCACTCGAAAACTTTTTAAACACCAGAAAGTGGAGCACAGATGAAATTAATCCCGAAGAACGAATAAAGTGTGCTTTAACTATTACGCTCAACGAAATGCCCAGCATTGGCACCTTTAAAGCAACCGTGCAAATTCGATCTGCTCGGCCCATTTTTAATACCACATACGAATCCATTATATTTAATTTTGCAGATAGAGACTGGTCATTTGAATACGTAGAGTCATTGCCAATGAATTTTAATGAAAACGATTATTCATCAAATTTAACATCAATGTTAGCCTTTTATGCGTACATAATTGTTGGCTTAGATTATGATTCATTTGGCGAATTAGCAGGTTCACCCTATTTTGCGAAAGCTCAAAATATTGTAACCAATGCTTCGCAAGGCGGCAGACCTGGTTGGGGAGCCTTACAAAGTACAAGAAATAGATATGCACTAATAAATGCCATTACTAACCAACAAATAGAAGACCTTAGAATTGGGTATTACAAATACCACCGACTTGGGCTAGATGTATTTGAAACCAACCCAGAAGAATGTAGAACGCAAATATTAGAAGTGCTAGAAAGTGTAAAAAAGATAAAAGCACGATACCCTACCTCCATCTTTGTAATTAGTTTTTTTGATGCAAAATCCGAGGAACTCGTAAATGTATTTGCCGATGCGACCCAACAAGAAAAAAGAAAGGCTTATAACTTACTCATTGACCTAAACCCTATTAAAGAAGATATTTTTAAGGAGATTTTAAAATAGATTCTTAGTAATTCTTTGCCCTATCTTTCTCTAACGAAGAATAATCAACTATTTTGCATAATTATACATTATGCTAGTTCTACTTTAACTAATGCTATCAAGCCTATCCA
>Ga0256845_1001806_pt1 | contig 16603 bp, 13 predicted proteins | sample RiftiametaG_FD_189101 | JGI IMG/M metagenome (GOLD analysis project Ga0256845, IMG submission 189101) | Tube worm associated microbial communities from hydrothermal vent at the East Pacific Rise, Pacific Ocean - Riftia | ecosystem: Host-associated > Annelida > Integument > Unclassified ...
ATGTGATTCTTTGGTAACTTTAGATTTGATTGTACAAGACTGTCAAGCATTGCTAGAAATAAGTAATATTTGTACACCTAATGGTGACGGGAGTAATGATACGTGGAAAGTAAGTGATCTAAATCAAATAATGGGTTGTACGGTGAAAATATTCAATCGTTGGGGACAATTGGTGTATGAATCGAGTGATTATAAAAATGATTGGGGAGGAACGAAAGATGGAGGAATTCTTCCAGATGGTGTATATTACTATACCATAACTTGTGATGAAGATCGAGAATACCAGGGAGCGATTAATTTAATGCGATTTAAAAAATAAGAAATATGAAAAAGACTTTAAAATACATCGCATCTTTTATACTGTTATTCACTGTTTTTACAACTTTTGGACAACAGTCTCGACTGACTAATCTTTATTCTCATAACAAATATTCTTTCAATCCTGCTTATGCGGGAGTAAGTGGATGTACTGAGATTTATTTTTCACACATGAATCAATGGACTCGTGTGGATGGAGCACCTGTAACAAATTACCTAAGTGCAAATTCTCGTTTAGGGAAATCTTTAGGGGTTGGAGCAAACATTCTTTTGGATAAGATTGGAATGATGCAAAATTTCTCAGCGTCAGGTTCTGTTTCTTATGGTTTTACAATCAATAAACTGCATACATTGAGGATTGGGATTTCTGGAGGTTACTATCAAACAAGAATAGATCCTACGAATGCAATCGCATTTGATCCAAATGATGTAATTGTTGAAGGAGGTGTTCAATCAGCTGGTACAGTAACCACAGAGGCTGGAATTTTGTATAAATTCAAGAGGTTAGAGTTGTCTTTTGCTTCTCAGCAAATCATTGAGACCCGTACTAAATTTGAGCACACTAACTTAGATGGATATGGATTGAAAAGGCATTATGTTGCTTTTGGAAGTTATGGTTTTATTTTAACGAAAAGATTGACGTTAACACCTTCAGTTTTGTACAAAGGAATTAAAAATAATAGCCAATTCGATTTCAATGCCGATTTGAATTACAATGATTTTATTTACGGTGGAATTGGCTATAGAACTGAAGTTGGGCTTATTGGTAGAGTAGGGATTAACATTCGTAAAATGTTCTTCATTGGTTATGCGTATGAAGTTCCGATGCAAAATATTGCTTCTTATAGTGGAGGTTCTCACGAAATATCTGTTGGACTAAAATTATGCAGGAAAAAGAAAGATGAATTCCCGGTAGAAGATCAGGCAAGAACAATGCAGATTATTGATACGATTACAATTACAGAAACAATTACGGATACTTTAATTATTGAAAAAATTGATACAATTTACATCGATAATACTCAACCAAGCAATGCAGAGGTGAATAAAGCGATGATTAGCGCAGAGGATCATTTAGAGTTTGAACACGATAAAGCAATTATAAAAAGAAAATCGTACCGTGATTTAGAGTCGTTGACCAATATTTTATTGATTCGTGAAGATTTAACGATAGAATTACATGGCCACACAGATAATACTGGAACTGAGCAATACAATATGCGATTATCTAAAGATCGTGTAAATGCTGTAAAAAAATTCTTAGTAGCTAATGGGGTAGAGTCGAGTAGGATTAAAACATTTTATTATGGTGAATCTAAACCTCTAACAGAGAATAAAACAGAAGAAGGTCGTCAGAAAAATAGACGAGTTGAAATGAAAATTAAGCAATAGTTTTAAGAGAATCACAGGACGTTTATTTATTTAGCTCTTCTTTACGTAGAAGTGTTCTTATTAAAATATTCATAATTGTCTAAAATAGATTGAATGTTATTTATACGAGATGTCTTATTGATTAATCAGTAAGTTAATTCATTGTTGAATTGTGTTATTTGTTAGATGTTTAGACGAATAGTGCATATTTTATTCATTTCTAAAATGTACATTTGAGACGAACATTTAAAATAACCATTATGAAAAAAATAATTACTTTTTGTACATTAGTATTGATGTTACTTGGATCTAATTCGTTTGGACAATCGTTAACCACCTTATCATTCAATGAGGTTAATGCACATTTAATGGATAATGGATATTTTTTCACAAATTGCACGACACAAGGCGCAGGATATGAAATACCAAAAGGGAGTAATAAATTTGCAATCTATTCAAGTGCATTTTGGTTTGGTGGTCGAGATGTTAATAGTCAATTGAAAATAGCCTCACCTAGATATTGTAACCAAGGAAATGATTTATGGCCAGGACCTTTGGATGTAAATTCAGGAAATGCTATCGTTCCTAACCCTTTCTCTCAAACTTTTTGGACAGTTTCAAAACAAGCGATACAAACTCATATTGCGAATTATCAATCGCCAGGATACGTTGTTCCAAATGAAATTTCGAACTGGCCAGCTCACGGTGATATTACATTAGGTGCTGCTTTTTATATTGCGCCTTTTGTTGATGTTAATAATAACGGTGAATATGACCCACATTTAGGAGATTATCCATGTATAAAAGGAGATATGGCTACTTATATCATAATGAATGACGCTAAAGAAGTACATGCTTCTGGTGGAGGTGTAATGAATGTTGAAATACATTTTATGTTTTACCAATATGCTACGAACACTACTCTTAATAATACAACATTTGTAGATATTGAAGTGATAAATAGAGGTACACAAACGTTGTTTGATTATTATACTAGTTATTACATTGATGCAGATTTAGGGTTTAGTGTTGATGATTATTTTGGGTGTGATTCTTCTCGAAATTTGATGTATACCTATAATAGCGATAATTTTGATCAAGATGGATTGATGTCAGGTTATGGAACTGCTCCTCCTGCAATTGGTATTGTTTGTTTGAGCCAGGATGTAGAATCTGTTGGTACATTTTCAAATGGAGCCATTTACCCTTATAATGATCCGTCAAATCCTGTAGAGTTCTACAATACTATGAAAGGACAATGGCAAGACGCAACATTTTGGCAAGATAACAATGGAGATAATACTCATTTTATGTATTCAGGAGATCCTAATAATTCAGGAGAATGGTCAGAATATAGTGTAAGCAACCCTCCAGGGGATAGAAGAATGATTATGAATTCAAAATATGGTACATTGATGCCAGGGGATTCATACAGTATTTCTTATGCAATAGTTTTTGGTCAAGGAACAGATAACTTGAATAGTGTTACTGAATTGTTTCAAAATACAGACGTTATACAAGATTTTTACAATCAACAAACTCAAAATTGTTTTGATCCAACAACTGTTGGGGTGAATGAATTGAATGTAGATGAATTTGAAATTTCTCCAAATCCTTCTTCGGGTAATTTTAATTTAGTTTTCCCAAAAGAATACGCTGAAGTTAAAATGATCGTTAAAGATGCATTTGGAAGAATCATTCTTAACGAAGAGAAATCAAGTGTTAACGAATTAGCAATCCATTTAAGTGGACCGAAAGGTGTTTATTTTGTTACCATCATAACGGAAGATGGAGAAAGTACAAAAAAAATAATTTTGAACTAGGGTTAAATTAAATAGAATTTTTTTGAACTCCCTATGATTTTCATGGGGAGATTTTTTATGCAATAATGTAACATTTACCGATAGATTGCATTATATATCAAAATCCTCAAAATGAAAAAAATACTCTCCATCCTTTTTCTTTTGTTTGTTGTATTTCAATCTTCAGCAAAAGATCATTTCTTTAATAGATTAGAGAAATTGTACGAAAAAGACAGTAAATCATGTTTAGTTGTTGCAAAAAGACATATTAAACTCTTTCCAGAGCAAGCTGCATCCTATTTTTTCTGTACTAAAATTTCAGAAGACAAATTTAAAAAAGGAAAGAATTTACGTGCACAATACATTCACCTAAACAAAGCCATTGCGTATGCAAATCGTTTTGATGAATTGAGTAATGAGCGTTTGAAAGAAAGAGCGAACTGGTCTGAATTTAAAACTGAACTGATCAATGTGACACAAGAATTAGTGGATTTACTCCAGTTAAGGGATGAATTCTCTTTCAGTGAACGATTAGGTTCAAAATTAAATGAATTGAATCACGAATACGCAGACATTGCAATTGAAACGGAAAGTAATGACATTAAAGCTGTCTTTAATACAAGTAATTCTACAACATTGTTTTACGGTTTGGCGACTGGAAATGAATTGGTAGAATCAGCTTCACTTTCTGAAGAGCAAAAATTGTTGGCATTGATCAATACAGAACGAAAACGTTTGGGAATGCTCCCGTTGACTTGGGAAGATGGGTTGGCAAAAGCAAGTAGATACCATTCATACGATCTTGCGACACAGAATTACTTCAACCATTCCTCTTACGATAGAATCAATGGGGAATTAGTAAAAGTAGGAGGGACCTTTGATCGAATTCCAAAATTCTATACAAAATCATTCGTAAATGGAGAGAATATAGCCGCAGGACATCAATCTGCGAAGAGAACATACCAACAATGGTTGAACAGTAAAGGACACTATAAAATCATGTTCAATGCTGAGTCAACAAAGATTGGAATCGGTGTCTTTTACTACGAAAATTCCCCTTTCGGGTATTATTGGACAATGTCTACGGCATTGTAGAATAGAAGTGCTCGGATTCTAATTTTCTAATGTATTCTTTATCTATTTTCTTTTTCTTATCTTTAGGTTTTATTTTGAAAACAAACAATATGAAATCTATTTCACGAATTTTATTCTTCGGAATTCTATTTTTTACTTCTCCAACAGTTTTTGGGCAAGATACAATTGTACATGCTACAATTTTGGACAGTAATTTTATTGCTGCGGATAAACTCTACAATGCCGGCGTGCATAAAATGAAAGCTCAAAACTATGAGAGTGCAATTGAAGACTTTTCAAAAGCGATTGAGTTAAGAGATAGTTTTGAGGTGGCATTCTTTAACCGTGGTGTTGCAGAATTTGCACTAAAACGTTACGAGGGATCTATCACCGATTTTGATAAAGCAATTGAGCTAAACAACCAAAGAGCAGAAAGTTTTTTTAAAAGAGGACGAGCAAAACAAGAGTTGGAAGATAAAGAGGGAGCAATTTCCGATTATAATTTAGCCCTAGAAATTGATGATAAAACGGCGGGTGCTTATTATTATCTAGGAATGTATCAATTCTTAGATGGAAATTATGAAAACGCCATTGAACAATACACTAAAGCGATTGATGCTAAAGAAAATTATGCATACGCATACAATGACCGTGGTTCTGCGAAAAAACAACTGGAAGATTATGATGGAGCAGTCAAAGATTATCAGAAAGCATTGATGTATGACAATAAGATGGCATTTGCCTACAATAATTTAGGATCTGCCCAAAGAAAAACAGGAAATATTAAAGGAGCTATTCAATCATTCTCTAAAGCTATAGCAATAGATGCTGATTATTACGTAGCATACAACAATAGAGGGAGTGTTAAATATGACGAGGGAGATTATAAAGGAGCTGTAAAAGATTTTCAAAAAGCGATAGCTATTAAAGCTGACTATGCGTATGCGTTTAATAATTTAGCTGCTGCTAAATTCAAATTAGGCGATTACTCAGCTGCGATCAAAGCTTGTGATAAAGCCATCGAAATTAATCCAACCTATAGTTATGCATTCCTCAACCGTGGAAATGCAAAAGAACTCATCAGAGATGAAAAAGGAGCTTGCGAAGATTGGCATAAAGCCATTGAACTCGGAGTAATAGGAGCTGAACAACATACTAGTATCTGTAAATAACCACCGCTAAACACTTATTATGAAAACGAATAAATATTACCTTATTTTCGTATTGTTATTTCTTTCGACACTTTCATTTTCTCAGAATGTTGATTTCGAAAAGAAAAACTTCCCCAATGATAAAGAAGGATATAAACAAGCCAGTAAAGAGTTGAAATCAGGAGATGGCTTCTATTTTCAAGGAGTTGGTTTTTACAAAGAGGCTATTCCATTCTTTGAAAGAGCGAATAAATTCAACCCAAACAATGCTGAATTGAACTTTAAATTGGGAAATTGCTATTTAGAATCGATGCACCAATACAAAGCACTTCCTTTTTTAGAAAAAGCGAATAAATTGGACGCTAACTTAGATCCAACCATTCATTATTCTTTAGGAAGAGCTTATCATATTGATGAACAATTTCAACAAGCTTTGTTTGAATTTAATTTGTACAGAGGGAAAATGCTGAATACAAATAACCCTTTTGTTATGAAAGGGATTGACCTTCAAATTAAACAATGTCACAATGCAATCGAATTGGTTAAAACGCCTATTCGTGTGTTCATTGATAATTTAGGTGAAAACATCAATACTAAATACAACGAATACGGAGCCGTGATTTCTGCCGATGAATCGGAGATGCTTTTTACTGCACGTCGTCCAAATTCTACAGGTGGGAAAATTGACCCAATGTTGAATGAGAATTATGAAGATATTTATGAGTCAACACGACAAGAAGATGGTTCTTGGTCAAAAGCTGTGCAATTAAACAAACCAGTGAATACCGAAAATCACGATTCTAATTCCGGTGTTTCTGCGGATGGTCAGCGCTTATTGATTTATTATGGAAAGAAAGGAAATGGGGATGTTTATGAAACGATTCTTGAGGGAGAAACTTGGGGGAAACCAGAAGCGTTAAGTAAAAAAATAAACTCCAAAGATTCTCATGAATCGTCAGCTTGCTATTCTCCAGATGGAAATGCAATTTATTTTGTTTCGGATAAACCGGGTGGAATTGGAGATCATGATATTTACATTACCCGAAAAGATGAAAAAGGTAAATGGGGAGAAGCGATAAATTTAGGAAGCGTTATTAATACACAATACAATGAAGAAGGTGTATTCATGCATCCAGATGGTAAAACACTTTATTTCAGTTCTGAAGGGCATAACTCAATGGGTGGATACGATATTTTTAAATCGATTTATGACGAGGAAACAAAAACGTGGAGTAAGCCAGAAAATATTGGTTATCCCGTGAATACACCTGGTAATGATGTTTTCTTTGTAGTCTCTGCTGATGGTCGTCATGGGTATTATACTTCTGCATCTGAGGATGGTTTTGGTTTAAGAGATTTGTATGTAATTACTTTCTTGGGAGAAGAGAAACCAATGGTTTTAAACAACGAAGATAATTTGTTAGCGTGTAGAATTGCACCAGTTGAAGAAGTTGTTGTAGCTCCAGTTGTCGTTGTGAAAGAAGCACAGTTGACAATATTGAAAGGTGTAGTGACAGATTACTTAAGCAAAGAAGTATTAGAGGCGGAAATTGAAATTGTAGACAATGAAGCGAATAAAGTAATTGCTACGTTTAAATCGAACAGTGCAACAGGTAAATATTTAGTTTCGTTACCGGCGGGTAAGAATTACGGTATTGCTGTGAAAAAAGAGGGGTATTTATTCCACTCAGAAAATTTCGATATTCCCAAAACAGCCGCTTTTCAAACTGTTGAAAAAAATGTTGAATTGAAAAACTTGAAGGTCGGAAACAAAATTGTACTGCGAAATATCTTCTTTGATACGGACAAAGCGACTCTTCGACCAGAATCCACGGCTGAGTTAAACCGCTTGATTAAGCTAATGAACGATGTTCCAACCTTGAAAATTGAATTGGGTGGACATACCGATTCACAAGGAGCAAATGCGTATAACCAATCTTTATCCGAACGAAGAGCGAAAGCTGTGGTAGACTATTTAACGAAGAATGGCATTAGTGCTGCTCGCTTAGTTTCGAAAGGATATGGTGAAGAAGAACCAGTTTCTACCAATGAAACGGCGGAAGGTCGACAGGAGAATAGAAGAACTGAATTTAAGATTTTAGCATTGTAAGAGTTGAGAAAAGGGGACGGAAATATTGAGATGTACCGTTATGGCTTCCAAGGACAAGAAATGGACGACGAGGTGAAAGGGAAAGGAAACTCAATAAACTACAAATACAGAATGCACGACCCGAGAGTGGGGAGATTTTTTGCGGTTGACCCGTTGAGCGCGAAATATCCTTGGTATTCTAGTTATCAATTTAGTGGAAATAGGGTTGTTGATGCTGTTGAACTGGAAGGAAAAGAGCCAAGAATTGTAACTTATAACATGCAAAATAGAGATGGCTCTATCACTGAGTTAGCCACAGGTCGCGCTCAGAATGATAATCAAGGAGGATGTCCAACATGTGCACAAGAATTTTATTCAGTTTATTTTTTCGAAACTATTGATGGAGTTACAAAAACATACACAGAGCTAACTACTCGAGGGAATGCAGGGAATGCTTATAGCAAATTAAAATCTGATAATTCAGCTTTTTTTATAGCTTTAGATATTTATAAAGGTGTACAACTTGCTCAAGACGTACAACTTGCAAGTGATGTTCTAGCTACTGTAGGAGCTGTTGTTACAATAGTAGCAACAGCAGGAGCTGCTACACCATTAGTTGTTGGTGTTGGGATAACAACTGGTACTGTTGCTTTAGGTTTGAGTTCTACCAAACTAATACTTGATTTACAGGGTGAATTTGAAAAATCGAATACAATACCAAGTAATCTTGGAGCTTCATTAGGAATGGCATTTGATGATTTATATAAAATGATTGATGAGGAATATGATGGTGATATAGGGCAAAGTATGGGAGGATTTGCAGAAGGTATAATAACAATCGGATTAAATAAAAATCTTAGCAGTTTTGGTCTTGATGACGCCTTTACTTCTGCTGGATTAGTAGCCTCATGGATAACTTCAAACGATAAGAGCTTTGATGATTTTGAGGATTATCTTAAAGAATTTAACGAAATAATGAAAGAGTATGAATCAATCATTGAAGCAAATGAGTAATGAGTTCCATATAAATTGGATAAAGAAAAAGAAAATAATAGTTAAACATATTCTGAGGATTATCTTTTTTCAAATTATTATAATAATTGGGGCCTATTTTAAAGGTTTTTTAACAGATGTTTCATGGTCTATTATTGCTTGGAGTATGATAGTGGTAGATATATTATTCACTTTATATCTTATGAAAAAATATTATAAATATATATTTCTGTCAATATCATTTAATGGGAATAATTTTAAAATATTATATTTTAAATATGGTAAAAGAAGTAAATGTGAATTGATGCCAATTTTAGTTGAAGTAAAGAAAATAAGTGTTAAATATTACTCAACAATATCAACGATTCCTGTGACAATTGAATTAATCTCTAACGATGTGACATGTAGATTTCGACTTCTATTAAAAGAAATGATATTACTCTTCAGTTTTATAGAAAAAAACGGAGGTACAGTAAAAAAAGATTTTGATTTTAGATGTTCTTTAAAAGAATTATTGTCAAACGAGGAGTATAAAGATGTTAAAGGTGAGATTCAACAATTACTTAATTCTTAAATTAACTCTATGAACTTCCCCAAAGCTGGCGCACGAAGAATAAACTAACGCTACCTCGCGAACCTTTCGCGGGGTTTACTTTTCCAAAAGCCCTTTCATCAACTCTTTAATCTCTTTATCTGTCACGGTTTCTTTTTCTCCTTTATTATAAATAGAAAACAACGATACTTGCGTATCGGTAACTTTTACAAAAGACAATATTCGAGCACCACCAGACTTACCTTTTCCTTTAGAAGCAACAGCAAGTCTAATCTTATAAATATCGTTTCCAAGTGGTATTCCTCTGGTTGGGTCTGTTTCTAGTTCAGTCACGAGATTACTAATCTCAGATTTTAAAGACTTGTATTTTTTAATCAGTCTTTTAGCTTCTTTCTTGAAGTTGTCAGTAAGTTCAATGTTATAACTCATCCAAGAAATCTTTAGCAGGCGTTCCCTTTAGTTTTCCTTCTTTAATTAGCTTTACTTCTTCCAATCCTTTCTTAATATTGCTAAGAATGGTTTTTTTAGAATCCCCATCGTTGTCCACTTGTACAAAGTCAAGGCTTTTAATCAGCTCCATAAAGAACTGATATTTACCGTCTGCTATTTTTAATCTTATTTCTTGCATGATATTCTATTTTTAAGATGCGTAGGCTTGTCTAGCTTTAAAATCTCTAATTGCTAAATCAATCAAGTTAAGAACCGTCTTTTTAGTTTCTCCTTTCATGTCTTGTATTATCTCAAACTTTCTTAATAGCTCTTTGTCCTGTATGTTTATTTTTTCATCTGAAAGAAGAGTGTCTGTTGATACTTTTAACGCATCAGCGAGCTTCTTTATTACATCTGCTGGTGGAATACTTGTGCCAAGCTCATAGCGTGATAAACTTTTTAAGTTAACTCCAGCGACTTGGGCTAATGCTTTTTGAGACATATCCTTTTGTTGCCTAGTCAATCGTATTCTTTCTGATATAGTCATATTCGAGAATTATTAACAGTTAAAACCTTCTGATGATGGTTGATAAGACAAAAATAAGTAAAAAATGTTAATAAAATCTTTTACTTGTCCTTTGTTTTAATCTCAAATTGTTTACTTTTGAGACAAATATGAGAATAATAAAACTTTTCAACAATCCGCTTAGCGGTTCACGAAAACAGAATAAAAACAATAAATAAACTATTGAGTAATGGAAATACCCCAAATCAAACAACAATTAGAAATTACCACTCTAGCCGAGCATTTAAACATCCAAATCAATACAAAAACTAAACGAGCTCTCTGTCCTTTTCATCCAGACAAGATACCGAGTTTACAGTTTTCAAAAGACAAACAAATAGCCACCTGTTTTTCTTCCAACTGCAATGCAGGTACAATGGATGTGATAAGTCTAACAGAAAAGAAACTGAATCTTTCCACACACGAAGCTTTAAATTACCTCACAGAACTAATCACAAACCAAGCCCCCACACTTGTACAGAGCGATCGCATTGAGCCCAGTCGAAATGTAGTCGAAGTAAACAACAAAAAACAAACTCCAATGATAGAAAGTCCAACACTTATAAGTTCCCAGGATCAAATCAACACATTTAAAGAAGTATTTAAAACCTTTGAAACGGCCTTTTTAGCAAGCAGTCCTGCAAAAAACTACGCAAAACAAAGAATGCTCAATATCAAAACTTTAACTATCGGTTACAATGCGGGTACACTCCATCACGGAGAGTTGAATAACACAGAATTAATAAACACTTATCAAGAGTTAGGACTTCTAAACAAAACCAACAGTGGTTATGCTTCTTTTGGTCTAGCAAGTTTGGTTTTTGGTTTACGAGACAAGCAGAACAATGTAACGGGAATGTATTTTAGAGCAGTAGAACCAAGACCATCCAAATTTAAAAACCGTAAATTTGAAAAGCATTTATACCTAAAAAACCGAACAGGACTTTACCCAAATTACCCCAGTCCAAACACGCAAAAAATCATTCTTACTGAATCCATTATTGATGCAGCTACATTACAATCGTACCCTGAAGCTCTCGAAGGGTATGAAATACTAGCATTATACGGTACAAACGGCTTAACAACAGAACACATACACGCCTTACAAAACTGGACTTCGAGCGGAGTCGAGAAGGAAGAAATCATTCTTTTCTTTGACGGCGACAGCGCAGGAACACAAGCCAATAAAAAACACAGCACCTATTTACAAGACTTATTCCCAGACCTTAAAATATCCATTGTTGAAACATTAGAAGATGAAGACATTAACAGCCTAGCACAAGCACACAAACCCGAAATATTTACAAAACTTCTCAAAGAACGCATTACTTTCAAACCTAAAATAGTAGTTAAACAAGCATCAAGCGAAACGGTAAGTTCATCAGGGCAAATGCCTAACTCAGTCGAGCAATCATCAAACTTAACCGAACAATCATCAAGCAAAGCCGAACAATCATCAAGCAAAGTCGAGCAATCATCAAGTAAAGTCGAGCGGTCATCGAGCCTAGTCGAGATGAAAGCTAACGGCCTCAACACCACAAACCCCAATAAAATCACCTACCAAACAGATACAGCAACCTACTACATCAAAGGCGGAATAAGAAAAGACCTCGACAGTTTAAAAGTAACCCTAGTTATTGAACACTTGGAATACAAATCAAAGAGTAGAAATAAATTAGATCTCTACGAGGACAAACAAACGGAGAAAATAGCCAGAGAATCTGCCGAGAAACTTGGTCTTAGAGCTGACTTAATAGAATTTGATTTGAATACTTTAACTGATTTACTCGATGAATACAGAGAATCTACAACGCTTCAAAACAACGAAGAAAAAAAGGAAGTAATTATCCCAAAAGAGCAGAAAGACAAGTGTTTTAAGTTTTTAAAATCAAAGAAACTCCTTTTCAATATCAATGATTTAATCGGAAAGTCTGGTGTTGTGGGAGAAGAGAATAACCGTTTGTTTTTGTTTGGAATAGCATCGACATATAAGATGGAAAACACATTGCACGCTCTTATTCAAGGAAGTTCTGGAAGTGGTAAGACACATCTACTCGCAACCATTATGGACTTTATGCCACCTGAAGATACAATCAATTTAACAAGAGTTACCGAGAGTAGTTTTTATAACTATGGCGAACATGATTTAAGTAATAAGTTGATAGGAATGGAAGACTTTGACGGTCTGGAAGAAAAGGCAGAACTAGCCTTTAGAGAACTGATGAGTAAGGGAGAGATAAGCAGTTCAACATCGGGCAAAAATGAACACACAGGACAAATATCGGCTTATGTAAAAACTGTTTTTGGCCCAATTGCTTCACTTTCTGCTACTACAAAAGGAGAAATCTATGAGGATAATATGAGCCGTTGTTTTTTAATTTCAGTAGATGAATCACTAGAGCAAACGCAAAGAATTATTAAGTATCAAAATAGCAGAGCTGCAGGTCTTATTGATACCAATAAAACAAAAGAGAATCGTGATTTTTTAAGAGACTGCATCCGTCTTTTGAAACCTTTGGATGTAATTAATCCTTATGCAAACAGAATTGATTTACCAAGCGAAGCCCATAAAATAAGACGACTAAACGAACTTTTTCAAAGCTACGTCAAGCAAATGACTTTACTTAACCAGTACCAACGTAAAAAGGATGTGCAAGGCAGGTTGATTACAGATAAACAGGATGTTAGAACAGCGGTAGAAATTATGTTTGATTCCATTATTTTAAAAGTGGACGAGCTGGATGGAAGTCTAAGGTTGTTTTATGAAAGTCTAAAAAACTACGTTTTACAAAAGAGTAAAGAATATGAATTTACACGTCGTGAAATACGCCAGGAGATAAATATCAGTAATACACAGCTTCACCGCTTTTTCAATCAGCTCATTGACCTTGAATACATCTATAAATCAAGTGGCTATGACAATAAGGGGCATAAATACAAAATAGCTTACTGGGATAATATGCAGGCTGTTAGAAATCGCATAAAACAAGACTTAAACAAACAAATTGATAAACTATAATACCGCTAGTGTTCCGAAGTGTTGGAACGCTAGATGGAATGCTAGATTTACCTTAAACACTGGCTTAAAGTAGTGAAAAGTGTCTAGCATTCCACATTCCAAGAAAATGCAAGACCCCACTTTTTAAACCCCAGATGATGAAACCAAAAAACAAACTAGTAAAAAACTTCAAAATCCACTTAGAACGACTTGGTTTTAGTAAAGCTATGGTTTATCAACTGCCTTGTCATATCGATGATTTTCTAAAGTTTACAGTTAAAGAAGTTACTGAAATAGAATCCGAAGATATTTTGAACTTTCACAAGCACCTGCAGGAGAGACCAAGAAAAAGAGGTGCAGGAGGTCTATCGGAAAGTTACATCAATCATCACGTTTACGGACTTAAATTATTCTTTGGATGGCAACAAGAAAAGGGAGCAATCTTGGAGAATCCAATCAGTGGTTTAGAATTTAAAAAGCCGAGAAGTAAACCAAGAGAAATTTTAACGGAAAAGGAAGTGGCTGAACTCTTTGAAGCGTGTGAAACATTAAAACAAAGAGCAGTCTTGGCCATCTTTTACGGATGTGGATTAAGAAGAAGCGAGGGCGAAGATTTGGATTTAAAAGACATTCATTTTAGAGCAGGAATCTTGTATGTAAGAAAAGGAAAAAACAGCAAGAGAAGAGCCGTACCATTGAGTAAACAAGTAAAAACAGAACTTTGGAATTATGCTATTAATGAGCGGAAACTTATCAATAATACTTCTCGGACATCGAGCGTAGCCGAGATGAACGAAACGGCATTTGTCTTAAATCAAATCCATAAAAGAAGCTCAGGGAGTACCTACAATAAAATCCTAAAATCAATCTTGGAAAGAACTTCTATAACTAAAGAAATAACCTTGCATTGTTTACGCCATTCGATTGCTACGCATCTTTTAGATAGTGGCTTGCCTGTAGAATACGTTCGAGACTTTCTCGGCCATAAACACCTGGAGAGTACACAAATTTACGTGCGGATAAAAAACAAACATTTATGGAACTTGACAGCTATCTAAAAACATCACTTGCACCCTCTACTGCAGAAAGATACAAAAGAGAAATAGACCTTTTTTTTCTTTCACTAGAGAAGCAGAATATCGACCCTAAAACAGCTTCTTACAATCAAGTAATGGATTATATCGGTAACAGAAGAAAGCATTATAAAAAGGCTTCTTCGCTTTCTTGTGTTCTGCATTCAATCAAGCATTACTACAACTATTTAATCCTTATCAAACAAAGAAAGGACAACCCTGCAAAAACCATCCGATTAAGAGATAAACAAAGCAGACAAATCCAATTACAAGACTTATTTTCTTCTCAAGAACTAGAACTTTTATTAGAACGAAAGGAAAGATACCCGATGCTTAAGAATAGAAACAAAGTCATCGTTTCATTGCTTATTTATCAAGGCTTGACCAATGGAGATATTAAAAACTTAGAATTAAAAGATTTAGATTTAGAAAAGGGCAGCGTTTACATTAAGTCAACTAGAAAAACCAACGCTAGAACCTTGAAATTAAAACCCAATCAACTCTATTGGATAATGCAATACCTCTCTATTGACAGACCTAAGATGCTTAAATCATCAACAGATAAATTAATCATTTCAAAACTTGGAACAGCAGAAACAGGAGAAGGCATTCACTACATTACAGAAACCGCCAGACATCTTTTTAAGGGAAGAAAACTCAATCCAAAAACCATCCGACAGTCCGTTATTGCTAATCTTTTAAAGTCTGGACATGATCTGTTAATCGTTCAAGCTTTTGCAGGCCATAAATACCCCTCCACAACAGAAAACTACCGCCAAACAGAAGTCGAAGAACTTAAAAACAAAATCTTAAAACATCATCCTTTGGGATAATCCTCCAGGAATGGAAAAAAAATAAAGGAAGGAAATATGGTCTTCGTTCAGTACTCACTTTAATCACAAAACACAAAAACAAGGGCATGCAAAGTACCTTTTCCTTTACTCGGTATAGTTCCCATTGAAATAATGGTTGCCGAGCGCAGTCGAGGTACCCTTGTTTTTATCGCTTCGTTTCTTAGCCCTTTCATTCTTCAAGTACTAATCCACTTCACTTGTTTTGTTCTTTACGCTCCGTTCTTCTCTCAGTCGTGGCTACTCTGTTCTCCGACAAGCACATCCTGAAGGCTGAGCCTGTCGAAGCCCATCGCCACTTGTGTTTTGCTCACCTGCTGGTCGCGGTGGGCTGCGCTTTGTGTCACGGTTCTTGCGGTCGTCGAGCGTAGTCGAGACGCAAAAACACGTGCCACAAGCTTGTGTAGTTCGTTCTCTTTTTTCGTAAACTGCCAAAAAGTTCTCTTCTACATAGGTCGCTTACAGCAACCTCATTACTTCGGTTACTTTCTTGCTGTCCACCCTTGCTCCATTCGCAGGCGGTTCGCCACTCCGCTAGCCGTTCCGTCCCGAAAGCTTTCGGGACTTCTCTAGGCGCTTCGTATTATCTGGTGGACTTCTTAGCGTCGCTAAGACAGGTTGCTCCGCAGGTGCCTACGGCAGGTTGCCCTATTTTTTCTTTTCAAAAGAATATCGCTTCGTAAATTAACTTTTAGGACAGCATTAGATATTTACGCTTCGATTGAGTATTTATCCTTTAAAAGCCTTTTAAAAAGATAAAATTGGGCTGAAAAACCAACGTTTAAAAAAAGAACGTTGGTAGAAGTGAAAATCATCAATTTTCAGTAATAAAATGATAAATTATGCAAGGCAAGAAGTGTTGTGGTCTTACCACAATATAAATTTCGACAAGCGAGAAGGAATTAAAAAAAGAGGATTAGCCAAGCCGATGCGATAGCATCAAGATAAAATGTATGGGAATCAATACGGCTTTAGCCGTATTAGAGCCGTATCATAGTTATACAAGCCTAAATCACACAAGTACACTAGAAAAAGGATAAATCACCTTAAAACGCACCTTAGACATGGTTTATTTGAGTTTAGACGTAGGTTAATCAAGGGGATATGACAGACAAACGTAGTTTCGTTAAATATGAACTCATTTGAATCTCTTGTTTTCTTTTTTCAGTTGAAAAGAAAAAAATGATTAATTTAACGCTCATAAATGGGTTGTCTAAAACTTACATATCGGTCAGATTTACCACAGCTAAAGGTTGTGCAAGGCTTTTCTTTTTCATTAGAAGAAAGTTGCGCAGGACTTTATAGGTATGGCTTCCAAGGACAAGAAATGGACGAC